>Ga0307378_10000352_pt1 | contig 82075 bp, 111 predicted proteins | sample UN1MG_FD_202238 | JGI IMG/M metagenome (GOLD analysis project Ga0307378, IMG submission 202238) | Soil microbial communities from Risofladan, Vaasa, Finland - UN-1 | ecosystem: Environmental > Terrestrial > Soil > Coastal area > Acid sulfate soil | place: Finland: Risofladan, Vaasa | collected... | reverse complement strand
TAGTGCTGGTCGTCGTAGTAGTGCTGGTCGTCGTAGTAGTGCTGGTCGTCGTAGTAGTGCTGGTCGTCGTAGTAGTGCTGGTCGTCGTAGTAGTGCTGGTCGTCGTAGTAGTGCTGGTCGTCGTAGTAGTGCTGGTCGTCGTAGTGGTGCTGGTTGTCGTTGTCGTGGTCGTTGTAGCTTCGGGTTCGTACAGTATCGTAAGGTAGGGGACGCTGCCTACGTTCTCTTTGGCGTAGATGGAGATATACTCATACCCTGTCGGCTCCGTAGCGTCTTTATCATGGTCGCTTCGCAAAGAATAGTAAGTATCGCCTAGCGGGTCGGGCCAGGCGGTGCTTAGATTTCCGCTGGTGTAGTTTGTGTCTACGACTATGCCCGTAGTGTTGCGCCAGATATTGTCATCCAGTGTACCCGCTAGGCAGTTGTCATAGGCGTCCTCTCTATTACCCGCAACGATTGGGTCTTGAGCTGACCAGTCCTGCTTGACAATCTGTACATCGAATTCTGTACCACTTTGGTCTGTGCCTACAGTCATATTCAGATTAACTTGAGTAATTGTCTGCCCAGCACCAATGCCGCTAGTATCGAACTTCAGGAAACTTCGCCAGATATAATAATCACCTCCGGCGAACAACTGACCACAGGTGAAGGTAGTACCAGTCATATTAGACGACTCAGAAGTGCTGCGGGCAGTATCATAATCGTTACTAAGTCCCCTAACGTGCCCATCCGCCGTGCTGCCCGTGAAGTCAGGGTCTATGGTTATCGGATAGACAGCGTGGGCCAATTCGGTGACGGGGATGCCAGTGTAGAGCACCCCATCTCGCCAGTACCTACGGCACGTCAGCGGTTCGTTGTTCGCGTCCCAGGCCACGGGCATAGGCGACCAGTGCTCGGAAATGGCGTATTCGCCCTCAACCCAGCCGTTGGGCAGAGAGACGCCGCCCACCACTGTCTCTAGAACGAGGAAGTCGCCGACTTGTGCCTGTGGGATGTCGGGTTTGATCTTCAGGGTCAGCAACTCTCGATAGCCCGTAGGGGTGATGCGCCGCTCCACGCGCCACTCGTCGCGTTCCGCAATCAGCGCGTCGTCCTCTCTTTGTCCCAGGGGCACCTCGCGGGTTGCCAGCAACTCCATCGTGCTGGGCCTGAACAGTCCGATGCGCTTGGTCCATTGGCTGTAGTCGCCCAGATGCACCACGCCTGTCTCAGTGATGACCACATTCAGTCCAGGGCAGTACCACAGGCCACGCCCTATATCAAACAAGGGCATGGTGTCTAGGGGCTGCCAAGTTCCCTGCTCATCCTGATAGTGTATAGGGCTACCCGTGAACAGCCCCAGAATCTTTCCATCGGGACGGCGCAGATGCAGAGAGCGACGCGCCCGCTTCACAACGGGCAACGCCGCCAGTTCAGGATTTGCTTCGAGGATTGCCCTAACCCAGTTAGCCATCAGTTACGTCCATATCATCAGGCATCAATGTAACCCATAAATAGTCTGGAGACGACTTCTGAGAAATGATTGTCCACGGCTCGATGCCATAATTGAAATAGGCCAATCGATGCGTAAAATAGTCAAAAGTTCCGTCTGCGAATGCCCTTACGTGCGTGGGATCGACGAAACAGGTAAAGGATGGATACTTGGGCACTTCGATTTCCATCAATCCATCTGACTTGAGAACCCGCCTACAGTCGTTCATCAATGGAATGAGATTGCTGATATGTTCCAAGATGTGATGCGCCCTGATCTCATCAATCGAATCGTCGAGGAACGGAAGTGCCCCATCTTCCAAATCAACCAGTATATGCCCCCCGTGCTTGTCGAGTCCAACATATCCCTGTGGACAATTCAGACCACCACCAAGATCGATTTTCATTTCTTGATCCATTTCCAGGCCAGCAAATTACTGCCCCCCCGATTCTTTGGTCCCAGTGCCGCGACCTCATAGCGTAACCGTGCATAGTCCTCATAGTATAAATAACTACGGTGGCGATTAGCGTCATTACCGTAGGCTATTCCTCCTGGCGCAATTCCCCACGGTGAACCCATGACTACAAGTTGCGTTGTGATGCTCTCCAATCCCTGAACAGTATCAGGAAACTCGGAGCAATCTATGTGCTCTGGACCGTGCCACCAGAAAATGTAGTCATACTTCGCATAAGGCAATTCAATCTCGGCAACCTTACGTACATCGCCACAAATTACGTGCTCGAAATTTCCCCACCATCGCGTTTTTTTCAAACCCTCAACTGCCTCTGGCCATATCTCCAAGACGGTGATTTTATGCCCAATTTTATACAATTCAGTGCTATAATGACAACGCTGCGGGCAAGCACCCACATATAAAAGAGTCCCAGCATTTTTCGGATCGAAGAGTTCTGGTATCAATGCCATCAATTGTCTATATCGTCTCAGAAGTACTAGGGACATTATTCACGCCACCTTTCAGGAGGCGCAAGGGTCTTGAGATCGACTGGCTCAATCACTATCTTGGAGTAGTTTCGCTCGGTGAGGATCGAAGCAACTCCAATGTGCTGGCAGTAAGTTTCCCGAAGGTAGCCGATCTCATATCCCATATTTCGTGTAGCGAGGCAACGTATCATCGCTGGAGTAGTTCCAAAATCATAACGACGCTTTGGCAACGTTCCTTCTTCGGCCAGTTTTCTACGAACGAAGGCAAACGTCCCGCCTACGGCCATACAATATATGACCTCCTTATCCTTGGGATGTTGGAGTTCTGGAAGGGCTACACGCCTGGCTCCTGGATGATTGAGTACCAAGAGACCCAACCGTGGTCGTGCTTGCATCGCTCGCACCCCGCGTGTCAACCAGTCGGGTTCCACGTCTGGACAGAGTATATCATCATCTGTCACTACGAACGGGTCAGAGAAACTAATCCAAGTCGCAGCAATTATATTGGGTAACAACCCATGTCTCTCACCACGCAATAACAAACTCTCGATTCGTCCCACACGCCATTTCTCTAAGAGCCACTCGACGTTGCCTGACTTCGAGGCATCATCTATTACATGCAATTTGTACGGAGATCTGGTACGCTCCCAGATATGTTGAAGAGTCTGTTTCAGATAGTCAAGTCTATTGTGAGTGGTAACTATGATGTCAGTTATACTTTGCTCCATTTTGCCTCGAATCGTTCTTTATTGCGTAGATAGATTTCTTTCTGATTGGGAAGTTTGCCCCAGGTGGCATTGCCAACGTGGGTGCAATGTCCGACCTTCACCATCTCGCGTCCCGTCTGCAAAATGCGTAGTACGAAATCACGATCTTCAAACATACCGCGTTCGTAGCCTTCATCTAAGTATCCCACCTCATCTACGATCTCTCGTCTGGTCATCCAAAGAGCACCGAAGAAGTGCCCCCAAGGAGCTACCATGCGCCCAACTTTGCACTCAGGATCGTGGGCAAGCAGGTGGGAGCAGATAACTCCAGTAGTATCTTCCCACGCCTCTCTTGCCATCGCTAACCAGTTGTCTATCAATTCTATGTCATCATTCATCACCACGAGCCACTCACCTCGTGCCAGTTTGAGTCCTTGGTTCACCGCTGGAGCGAAACCCAGATTGCTCTGATTGCGTACATAAATATCGGCCTCGTCCCTCATATATTCACCACCAATGGGAGAGCCATTGTCTACCAAAATCAGTTCATGGTCTTTAGTGTAGCAACGGATTGATTCGATGCACCGTTTCAGGAATGTCAACAACTCCGCATCCTTATCGGGCAGGATGTAACACGGGATGATGATGCTAGTCAGTTCGCCTCTATCGCTGGCCACAGGTGTTTCTCCCATACTGCCTTCAGGCTCCTTTCTTTGCGCATTCGAGCATGGTTCAATAGCACGGGGTCATTACCCATCATATAGGCGATTCCACCAGCTACGTGGCGCATATAGGCGTGTCTATCACCATAGTTAGTCGTCGTATCTCCAGGCATTCCAGTCGCCACATCTACATTGGAGGAGAACTTGTAGAGCAGTGCTCGATTCTGCCACAGTCGAAACATCGGTAGGTCGAAGTTTAGCACCAAGCCACACCGTGCCCAAGCTGCCTCTGGCACGACGAGTGGATCGCTCTCCGAACGCGACGGATGCACGAGGATGTCAGCGAAGTCAAATAGGTCTACGACCGCCTCGTGTGGAATGTGATATGCTGCATCTCCTCCCAAGTCGGAGGTGAACACTATTGGCACGCCAGCCGCACTTGCTTGATTTTTCATCTCCTCACGATACACAGCCTTGTCGCCCGCCGTCGAGTGAAAGTCAATAATAACTACCCGTGCATCCCAGCCCATATTCCGCAATCCAACGAATGCTTCGATGATGATGTGCGGTTGCTTGCCACGGTCGAGTCGGGAGGGATAGACGGCAATGATGTCTGCATCCCAAAGGCCACCTAACTCGATGGCTTTCAGTGCTACTTGGTGATAATTCTCAGTGAAGTCGATAGGATTTGGGATAATTACTGTCTCGTACATCTCGTAGCCAAAGGCTGCACGCTTGCGCATAGCCTCTTCTTCGTGAAACACTACTAAGCGCGAATTAGCAAACTTGCCCCGCAACTCTCCTTGAAATCTACCTGTCTGGCCAGAGATGTCTCCTGAACTTCCAGAGTGTACCCAGTGGAGCCAGCGAAGATCAGGCCGCTCTTTGGCGATGCGACGTGCTGCGACGTGAAACTTCCATAAGTTAGATTGACATAACAAGTCGTGAGTGAGAACCACATCTATTCCAACTAGGGCCGAACGCAACTGCTCCGTCAATGAATCGATTTCGCTAGCAGATTTACTGGTTATATTGACCACATTACTACCAGTCTCTCCAGGATCGAGAACTTGCATTTCATATGGGGCTTTGAACTCTGCGCGTGTCAATACCTTAAATTCATATCCTCCCGTATGCAACATTTTCGCTTGATTTGCTACAACTGCACATAGGCTGTACGCTGGATCATGGCTTACGAAATCAGTCAGAATTGCTACTCGCCTCACTATCAAACCCTCCTATAAGTCAATCGAAGATACGACTTGCCAACGCGAAGTTTCCAATTTCAGAGCCTTGTATCGCTTCGTTTGGGAATCATATACCAAAGCGAAGGCAAAGGTATCGCCAGCTTTGTATAATTCCTTCAACCAGACATAATTTCTCTCAACCGATGCCTTTATCGTGGCTGGAACTACGTTCAATTCTGTTCGACATCGAGTTACCTCAAATGCAGTGAATTCCATGCTTCCTCCATCAGGTTTATACGCTCCCTTACTCTTGATATGCCATACAGTGCGGGTAGATAGACTCTCTAGTATGGTGAATGATGGCCAATTGAAGTCGTGACAAACAAAAGGTGTCACTATTTGAATGAGTGGATCGGCAGCATATTCAACATCTCTAAACGCTAGTTGGCGCATATACTCAACTTCATTGCCTCCCAATTTCACTCGCCAGCCATCTGTCGTCGCACCACCTCCACGGTCGATGCCGTGTTCTGTAATCCAGATTGGTGGAACACGAAATCCAGCATCTCGCAAAGTCGCTACCCCACGTTTGTAATGGCCGATGTGCCACTCATTTTCTGGGGTAGAATTAAGTGTATCCATCCCATACTCGTGAACCACCAAAGCGTCGGCTTCTGCACAGGCTGGGCCAAAGATTTGCCACTTCTTATTGATCGTGGGCAGAGGATTAGCCTTTGGGCCTGCTGGTTGAGCTGTACCAAAGACACCAACGCCCATCTTCATATCTCGCTGATGGGCCAATCGCACGAGTTCGACATAGAATTCGGCTAACCATCGCATCGGATCGAAGTCGTTGGGATCTTCAGGATTTCCTGTGTATGGCTCATTAGGCCCATGCCAAATCGCTATCCAAGGGCAAGTCGCCCAACGCGGAGCGCACAGGGCTACATATTCTCGTGCCCCCTGTGCTCCTTTACGAATCAAAGCGTGGTCAGGATCGCCCTTGAACCACAGTCGCCCCATACACTGCACGCCAGGAAATGGATTAGAATTTCCAAGTACGTCGGGATCGATAAGCATCGCCGCCCATACGCCCGAATCTTTGACGTGGCGTACTACGAAGTCATTTGGATCACGCAGAAAAGTACAATTTTGGGCTTGCCAGGATAATTTGCTCGGCATAATGAGATCTTCCTTTATCAAGTAGTCTTTAGGATCAAGCCAGTTTTTATATCCAGGATTGGATTTACCATTTAGCTTAATCCCCCAATGTAAATGTGGCCCTGTGCTGCTTCCAGTGTTACCTGTTTCTCCAATGATTTGACCAGCCACTACTGTTTTACCATATACTCCAATAGTTTTACTTAAGTGGGCATGAAGAGTGAAAGAGCCTTCTCCATTATGCACTTGCACGGAATCACCATATTCACCTCTCCATCGAGGGTCTAACCAGCCATCGTGGGTGGCAAAAGTAGGCGTTCCCACAGGGCAAGGAAAGTCCCAACCTTCATGCCCGTCCAATTTATGGAGCGCATAATCCGCAGGATTTTCACCGAAATATTGACTGATATAGGCGAATTCAGGCGGCAAAGGCCAGGATTTCAGGATCAACTAAACTTCTCTCCAAAACTCTGCAATAGTATAGATTTCCTCGGTAAAGTTACACGCTGAACCGAAGCCACTGCCTGCTATCGTCTCTAAACATCGATGTTGCACTTCCAAGGTATGTGCGCCTGCCAAAGTGAATCGTCCAGCAATGATTGAACGAGTGATTGTGTAAGCTGCATCACCACATCCTTCTGTTGTACCTGATAATATAGTAGATGCAAGTGTAATATTTTGGAGACGTGTTTGGTGATTACCAACACGGAAGGCTGGTGCGGAGATCATACAACGATACGTTCCAGCAGCGAGAGTTATTTGATTGGCTGCAAGAGTACAAATTCCTGCCGCATCTGCCTGCTCGTTATTGATTACTCGTGTTCGCCAAGCTCCTAATGTGAAAGTTCCACCATTTACACCTTGAGCTTCTAAGTCGCGCACACAAACATAAGCATCATAGAATCCACCAGCACCTGCAGCCTCTAAGAGGAATTCTCTATCATCCGAAAACTCGGTTACTGCACCAGCAACATTAATTTCAATTACGTAAAGGGGTATTTCCCAAAGAACACCGTCAGTTGTAGTCGGAGCTACTGCATCAACATTATTGTTGGGATTAATGAGGCGAATCAATACAATCGTCTGTGCAGTTTGAATAGCTGGATCTCTCGCTGCACTATTTATATCATTCCAAGAACAGGATAAGACGATTCTATCTTTACGTGTACCAGCAGTTGCGACGGCTGGTGCAAAATCTACATTAGCATTATTGTTATACCACCTACCTCTAACTAAGGCTGCTCCAGAAGCCATCCTGAATTGAGTGACGCCAAGAACTGCGCCTGCTAGTTCTCCTCCACGATCTCGCAAAACGCCTCTCTCCTCGTCTGAGTCAAACATATCCCGAAACATTTCAGCCCACTCATCGGCTGAATAAGGTGCTCGTGAGGCATCTCCGATTGCAACTCCCAACCAAGGCTGTGAAGTTTGTGCCATATATTACTCTCCTATATTCCTAAGTATCTATTATACCATTCTATTCTAGCCTGTCCCACCCCACCCAAGTTTATTCCAGAGAAATAGATTTCATTCACTCCCAAAGGTGCTAATGGAGAAGGGTCTAGATGAAACGTTCCTAAATCTGAATCGCTGCTCAAATAGCCAAGTAAATTATCTCCTGAACTATTAGTTACAGTCTTTACTCCTGGAGTTGTGTTTATTGTGACTATCTCCCCTGCTGGTATGGCGTATTTTAGTTCCAGCTTTTCTTCTGTAGTAAGATTTTCTACGATAGGGCCTTCCATCGGTCCCTGGAAGATAATGATAGGATGAGATACCCAATTCCCAGAATTCAGTACATCTACTATCTCAGATAATTCATCTGCTACACCAAACATGATTGGAAATGCCATAGGAAAGACCAACCAGGGTTCTAATTCTCCACCAGATATTTCCATTATCTGCTGTGGACTATACCATACAGGATCATAGGCAATCAGACGAAGAGAAATCCTTTGTGTTTCTGGCTGAATTTGATCGATGGTTCCCGCATCAAAACCAGCATCGAAGACTACGTTCCACAGCTCATAGATATTTCCATCGTCGAAGAGCACCTGAAACTTGAATTGTCCCAGCAAGGGATTTAGTAACTCGATTACCTGAGTACGCAACGCCCACATCTGCGGCCTATCACAGCCCCGCAAGTGCATACTTATTTGCACTACCCTTGGCCTTAGCACCGTGCCCAACAGGGTCTCTCCATGTTGAAATGGAGAACGAGAAGTCCTGTGTTCCAGAGGAGGCATAGCCAAGCCGCTAATCTCCGTAAGAGCCATAGGCCAATCTAACCAAGTTTTTCCGTCACAGGCTGTTACGATGCGAAAAGTTTCGCCCTTCTGGTGTCTAACTCGCATATGATAACATTAACTCCACGTCGTCCTTTATAGTCGCTATAGACTGCACTTTACCATAATGCGCCACTAATTGAATCGTCGGTCCAACTACACTAGATTGACTTGTTATTGATGGTGTGGGCACAGGTAATGGCATTGGCACAGTGGGAATCGTAGCAGCAGAGGGAGTTGCAGTTGCACCACCAGTTGCACCATTTTTCATAATAAGCGGAAGTTCTTGGATCTCCTTCAATATTGATAAATATTTCTTTCTTGTTTCAAGTTGATCCTTTTCCAGCTTCAGGGTAGCGTCTACCGCATCTCTTATTAAACTAATTATCTTGAGTTCATCTTCTCTTGCGGTTATGAGAAATCCCACAGCGTCCAACTCATTTTTTAAACCTTCGAGTATAGTATCATAAGTTTCCTTAATTATATCAAAGTGTATTTGAGCTGTGTCTCGTATATCTTCCCACAGAAGGACTGCATTTTCGAGTGCTATTCTGGTTTCGGTTTGCCGCATACGCGCTAATTCTAGTTCATCACGCGCTTGTTGTATTCTTTCCTCCTCACGGGTGATTACATCTCCTATAAGTATAAGTTCATCTCTTAGTGCTTGAGTTCGTGCTATAGCTAATTCATCAAAGTCTTCGAGTCTACGTCGCGCTTGCTCTACTTCTTCCTCGGCCAATCGTCTTTGCTGCTCTAAAGTTATTCTGGATGCCGCCTGCCTCGCCTCCTCCAAGCGAAGTTCTTCTTGAGCGAAGAGCACTCTTTCTTCTTCAGGAGCGATGGCATCAAGGATTAGCTGCAGACGCTTTTTGAGAGGTTCAAGTTGTTCCTCAAGAGTATCTTTTACATCTTGTAGTCTCTCGCGTTCGTCTTTGGTCTGCTCATTCAGGGCCTTCATCTGTTCTTGCCGAAGATCGAGTTGATCTTGTAAGACTGCTGATTGAGATTGCATAGTAAGGAGTCCAGCAGAAGTAACTCGTTGAAGAATTCTATTACGTAACTGCTCCATGAAGATTTCGTGATTGATTAACTCAAGACGATCTCTGTCAACGTCGATGATCTCTTGTAAAGCGTCTCTCTGCTTCTCCAGAGCACGAAGGTGTCTCTCGATCCGTTCTTGTTCTATCTCGGATAGACGAGTCATAGAATCTATCTGCCGCTCGATGGCCCTTTGCTGCCTGCGGAGCGGAATCAACACCAAATCGGCATCGGCACGAATCTGAGTAAAGGCGTCCTGCAAAGGCCACAGGGCCTTATCGAGGGCATAGACTTGATCCTCGATTCCACGCAGGGACAATTCTGCTGCTCTAAGAGCATTTTCCAAAGACCTTCGTTCGAGAGCGATTCTCCGTTCCAGCAAATCAAGTTGTCGTTGCAGAGACCTTTCCTGTGCTCGTAAAGGAATGAGTATTTCAGCAGCAGCGGCTTCTGTTCGTTTCAGAGCATGTTCATAAGGTAGTAGTGCTCTATCCAAATCTTTGGAGATGTCACCAAGCAATTTAAGTTGGGCTTGCGCATTCTTTAGCGGGCCTTCGGCTAGTTCTTCTGCTGCATCAGCTAATCGTTGCGTTTTGTCAATATTTCTTTGAATCTGTAATTCTTGCAATCGCAAAGGAACGAGAACTATTGTTGCCTTTGCTTGTTCGAGTTCAAATGCTTCTGCTAAACGAGTTGCCTCGATGTCGATTTTACGAAGTTGTGCATCTATTTCTTCGACCATAGCATCTATGAAGGCTCGTCCTACATCCCGTCCCGCTTTTTCGGCTTCGTCTGTAACTATATCAAAAAGTTCCCTAAGTTTGCGTACTATCCATTCAGCAATTGGACGAGGAACAAGAGGTATTTTTAGAATTCCAGAAAAGATTCTTTCCATAGATTGGATGGCATCCTCCAAAGGAGCTGTTTTCAAGTCTTTGATCGCTTTAGTGACTCGACTAATCCCTATGGTAAGAGCACCCAAAACCAAAACAGCTATACCAACTGCAGGAGTAATTGCAGTAGCAATAGTTCCTATTTTAGCAAGGAGAGCGTCAAGTCCAGCTATTCTAAGAAGACCTACAAGCATAAGGGTGCTCGTTGTTACACCAGCAAGCGCCCCAGCGAGAAGTGCTAATATAGCTATGGCATCTGTAGCAGCTTTAGGAAGTTTATTTAACCATTCTAGAAAATCATTCGCAACTTTCAATACATCGATGAGAGAAGGAAGCAAGCCTTTTCCAAGAGTCGCCTGCAAATCTTTGACTTGGGTGTGATAAATCTGAAGTAACCCTCCACCAGATTCCCATAGTTCATTTGTCACGCCCATTAAAACATTAGTTCGTTCCAAAATCGCATTAAAAATTGCCTCCATCTGCTCGCTTTTCGACATATCCTTGATGCGTATTTCTAAATTTTCAGCAAAGTCTTCAAATGTCTCATTAGTGCGCATATACAAATCTAAGTCTCTCAATCCTCTAGTAGTCCTGTTTACAATGGCATCAGTCATGCGCTCAATGACTTCTATAGCCTCCAAATCAGTAAGTATAGATTGATGTGTACCCATCTCTGCAACATCAGAGGCTTTAGTAAGATCGAATCGGGCAGCCATAAATCTGGCGACCATCTGAGTGGCATCACCTTGAGTCATATTGAGATTTTGAAGTTCCACTATTTCGGCTGCAACAGCTTCTCTATGAGCATTCGTATTTTCGGTGAGTATCTCTAAAGCGATAGCAGGTTTCTCAACGGATAGGGCCGTTTTCAAATTAACCTGGCTGAATTTCAAAAGGGCTGCACTCGCTACTCCTGCTGCAAAACTAATCGTATAAAGATTACGCGCGAATTTTCCAGCTTCAGCAGTAGTTGCAACCATATCAGCACGGCCAGTACGCATTTCTGCATAAAGTAGTTTTAGTGCTCTTTTCTCCTTCTCGATGGCTACTAAAATGGCGGGGTGAACTACCAAATTTTTATCTTGTGCTTCTTTTACTTTATTAATTGCTATAGCGAGGGATTGTTGTCGCTGAGCATAACTCAACGATGTTTTCGCAGCATCAACAAATCCCTGACTTCCCTTTTTTATAGCGGATTCAGCAGTGGTCAACACCCGCATAAAACGGGAAATACCTACTGCGACGAATTCTATACCAATTGCAGCCATTATTTCCTACTCATAATTGTTGCGTCTATCATATGTTTTAACCTGAAATGCGCCAAAGTCTGCGCTTTCTCCACTTGCGAAAGTCGCTGAAACTCACGCCAAGAGGCGTGGGCAAATCTAGCAGCTTCTCTACATTCGTAATCTCTGCTATACCTGATCTCCGATCCCTTCTGAGTCGTCTGCTGAAGGTGCTGTATCGGCATCCCGTCCACGGTCACGCTGAAACCGCTGCATGGCGACTTGGATCTCCTCCTCAGAGGTTCCAGCAAGCCTCATGCTCTCCTGTTGAAGTTTTACCAAGTCGCCTGTAGAAACGGCTACATAGTATCGCATCCAAAGAAGTTTTCGAAGCGTTTTCTTCTCTGGAATCTCTATACCCAGATCAGAAAGCTCTTCTACCCACGAATCATCTTCGCCATACTCAGGCAAATCTGGCGGCAACTGTAAAATCTTCAAACCTCTGAGAAGAGTCAGATTGAGCACAGCATCACTGAGCACCCCATTTCTCTTTGCTACCGCCGCGAGATAATCGGGATCGCTCATATTCGCCTCTCGGATCATTTTTCCACGTACTTCCGTCTCCAAGATAGGCGGTTGTGGTTCTGGATATTGTAAGAATAGTGATTGAAGCACCATATCGGGCACAGGCCGTGCTTCTACAACTGCGCCGCTTGCAAGAGTGATCACAGATTTTTGTGCTCCCTCTTTTTCGAGGGCCTTTCCAGCCAATTCATCAGCAGTCAGACTCATTCTGTTTTCATCCTTTCTTTTGGGAAATCAGGAATATAGGCCATTTGGAAAAATCAGGAACGTAAACCATCTCGAAGAGATTCGTCCAGTATTCACGATCACTGCCAGTTTTGCTGTGACAAGATTTACAAAGAGTAACCAAATTTTCGGGGCGCAGATCCTCTTTATCGTAGTTGATGTGATGAACCGCAAATCTCTTTTCCCCCTGCACCTTACTACATAATGCACAGGTGTGGTTGTCGCGCTTTCGTATTGCCTTCCGAAAATGGGCAGTCCAAGTCGTTGGATATGGCTCAAACGAGATACCACCACGCCAAGAAGGATTTTGTTCACCAGTCATCGCTGCACTTGTTTTCGCACGTGTCTCATCACTAGGATGTTTACCAATCTTTATTGCACTCATTTTTGCAAGGGTCTCTGTACTAGGATGTTTCCCATACATGGGGTGTCGCTCACCGCGTTGTTTGCCAATCTCTGCTGCACTCATTTTCGCAAGCGTCACCACGCTGTGATGTTTTCCATACATAGGATTTTGTTCACCACACTGTTTGCCAATCCTTGTTGCACTCATCTTTGCAAGTGTAGCCGCGCTATGATGTTTACCATAAAAGGGATTTCGCTCACCAATCTTCGCTTCACTTATCTTCTGCTTGGTTTCTTCAGACATCCTTTTACCAGTCATTGCTACAGAGATTCGCTTACGCCATAAATCATATTTAGGCGTGTCTCTCCACAAATCATATTCAGGTGTCCCCCTTTTATACAAATTCTTCCTCCTTATTTAGAGGGTGAGGTTGAAAGCCTCACCCTCTCTAAACTCAGCCTTCTCCGACAACAACCACACCATCCAAAAGTGTGCGATAGCCACCTGCCAAAACGAAGTTTGGATCTCGGCAAACAGCGAGTTCTGTCAAGGCAAGATTGTCAGGAACAGATGACGCCTCTTCCTCTGGCACGATGTACCAACTGTTACCTGAGTCCAAAGTCCTTAAGATCCGTCCATCACTCGTCGCACTCGGTGGCGTCCCTGTAGGATCGTAAGCATAGGCTAGGAATCCTACCGAGGAATTTGTGTAGCCATAAAAAACGATGTCCTCCACGATACCACTTCCGTCATCGGGGAATTCCTTCTGTACCCAAGCCACAGCCGCATTTAGTGTGTAGTAGAGATTCCCATCTGCACCACCGACCAACCAATGATATGGTGTCCTCGTCCACACGCAGTAGAGATCAGAGGCAGTAGGCGATGAAGCTGCCGCAGCCCAGGTGAGTCCCCCATTCGTTGTTACAACTACTGTACCGAGTTCGCCGACCGCCACCACGTTTCGACTGGTCGCAGCGTGAACGTCCAAAAGGTCATCCCCAGCAGCAGCCGCGCCAGCATCCTGAACTTCGTAAGCCGCAGCAGAGGTGATGTCGTCTGTGAAGTATACGTAGCCATTCTGTCCGACAATCCAGACTTGTGTTGGAGAGAATGCGAAGATTGCCAAAGGCAGTGCGCCAACTTGGAACACATTCGAGACTTCCGTCCACGAGTCCAAGTCAGACAAACTTGCATAGTGCAGTCCTGTAGAACCAGCAGAGACTACAGCTACGCGACTTCCAACACAGGCGATCCCTGAGACATCTGCATCATGGAGCGTATCGATGTCCCACTCGTTCCAGTTTAAGCCTTTATCCAAAGATTCGAGTAGCTCAGGAAGATCGTAAGGAGATCCCGCAACTGCCGCTGTAGCAGCCAACAGCCGTCGGCAACCTCCAGACTCCCAACCACACTCACCACAGGATAAATCGTCGCAGATAGCGACCGCCAAAACTGGAGTATCGGTCTCACTAGCGGCTCGTTCGGCATAGGTCATTCTTTCGATAAAAATCCGTGTCCAAGAAGTAATGCTTGCAGTGAGCATAATCAAAGCTTCATCGGTAGGTTCCAAAGAGGAAAGTTCGTCTGAAGATTCCTCTGTGATTCCAGACCGCTCAAACTTTATGATTTTCTCCCAACCCCTATTGAAATCTGTGGGATCAGCACACCTTCCATAATGCACATCCAGATCGAAATCGCATTCTTGTTCGAGAATTTCATTGACCAAACCAAATCGAGCATCGACCGATGTAGTCGGAAGTCCACCTTCACCTCTGATGACATCTACCACTTCATATTGTCCATACCTTTCAGGAGATGGACAATACACTGGTGTGAGATCACCGTGAGATTTGGTGTAACCTCCAACTCTAGCACAGCCGAGATAAACATTATTGTGGGAAGGATTTCGATAAGGCTGTATGAAAGCCCTTCCTTGCCCACGTTTCCAAAAAATGTCAGTCATTTTAACCTCCTAAGTCAAGGCGTATCCAACGCCCAAGTATTGCGAAACTATCAACCACGCTTCCCAAGCCCCATTTTTAGGTCCAAATGGAGCTGTCAACTGCTCAAAAGCTACAGGACTTGTTGGCCTAGATTGCCATTCCTGTGCCAACTTCTCAGACCCACCACAACCACAGATTGGCTCAGTGAGCAGAGAAGTTGCGAGAGCTGCCACGGCTCTATCAAAGGGCGCAGCCATTCTTCCCTGATAATTCACAGGAAATCCAGCCCTATAATAGAGATTGGCGTAGTACGGTTCATCTGTGATATTGAAATATGCAGCTAACCATGTTGATGTAGCACTATCCCAAACCGCTGGAACTAATGTTACGATTCCAAGATTAGGATTTCGTGCCCGCAGTACTCCAGATGCTGTTACGAAGTTTATTTCAGTGCTTCTTTCCCACTCGAAGACTACGGGAGCGAAACTCGTTCCTTGTTCAGATGTGTGAATATAATAAACGAATACTTCATCCAAGAAAACAGTAGCATCGTCACCATTTATAGCAGCATCTATTTGCCAATTGATGGGATGCACAAACTGTGAACTTTGTCCTTCAATTATTACTTGAGTATTCGTAAGTCCTATCTTAAGTCCACGAATACGCTTGATTTCATCTGTATCAGTCGAGGGAAAAACACCAATTCCCTCTTTAGTCAAAGATGTATTTGCATTGATATAAGGTACGGTTACTCTGGCGATTTCCTTGAAGCCATCGCCATCTAAATCGATATACTGAACTGGTCGATTGCTTCCAATCGCATCGATCTTTTTTCTGCCACCCTCTATGAAATAACCATATCGTGTAGTAACCGTTTTTCGTCTATCCTGATTTTGTGCTGGATAATAGATTGTTCCATAATTAGTCAACACTCGATCTTGCCTTGGATAAGTGTGCTTCTCAGCCTCGAACCATCTTGGAGCTGGTGAGAACTCTAACTCATTCATTATCATCTGCTCGGCTTGAGCGATGGCCCGCGCTAACCCCTCCCGTGAAGCCTTGCCCTTATCCATCCAGTCATATTGATACCAGATAGATTCACAGGTCGATACCACAGGGAAAGCATTACACTTCATTTGATTGAAATGTCGAGGATCGAGTCCGAGAATCTCTGAATAATGATCCAAGCTTAACAACGTGGGAGTATCTGCTCTAGACATTTATCCCTCCACAATCGCAAAGTCAGGTAAAGCACTAAAATAATCTTTATCGCGCATATTGACTAATTTGGTTGAATTTGCTCCAGTACCAAATCGATAGACGCTCCCTGTGGGAGTCTTGAAGTTCCTCGAACCCTGATAAATTCCCAGATACGTAACAGTTATCAATCCATCGAGATTCCTAGATTTTAATGAGTCTAATTTTTTCCTGCACCTGCAACCCATTATATCACCTTGAATTGTTCTAGTTGTTGCGTAAAGAAGAATACATCGCCACTCAAAACAGTGAACCTCTTATGATCTACCCCATCAAATTTGTATAGACTTCCAAGGGGAGTATTCACTGTCCTCGACCCTTTGTTGTCTCCAGTATATTCAAGAATCACAGTAGGATGTCCCCTCAAATCTGGTGGACGGCTCTTTATATTAACGACGTTTCTGCTACAACCACAGCCCATCTATTGTGTCTCAACAACTTGAAAGTCGAGCATCCGCTCGAAAAAGTGTACGTCTTTTATCGGAACCCAAGACTGCCGTTGACTGCGACCATCAAATCTATAGCGGTTTCCTAAAGGAGTCCTAAAAGTCCTCGCTCCCATATTATCACCTGTGTATTTGATTAGTGCTTTCGTTGCCATCGCTTCATCCTTTTTGATTGGCTTCTTAATTAATGGATCTTCAGGTAATATTACTAATCCCAATTCTTTAGGAGGCAAGGCTTCCAAAGTTAAATATCTCTGCCTGAATTCCTTCATTAGTTCTTCGGCGTTATCGAGACACTCTTCCCTTCTCTTGCCACTCTCGTAATGATATGAGAATAGTGGTTCGGGAACCCTTATACCATGATAACCTTTATGCGCTAGTTGTACAGTATAGTCCCAATCCTCCCAAACAGGAATCTCTTCATTGAATCCGCCGACCTCATCGAAAGCTTCTTTTGGATGTAGAAAGGTGATGACGAAGAGAGCCTGCTTCTTCAGTCGCTCAAAGTTCCACTCCTCAGCGTGATGAATTTTCCCTTCTGGCAGCGAAATCCAATCAGTATAGATGATCGATTTTGGCCTGATAGCCGCAACTTTCAAGGTCTGCCTAAGAAAGTGCTTGTCTAGTTCATCATCTGCATCCAAGAAGAGCAGAAATCTTCCCTTCGCAGAATTCGCCCCTAGATTTCTAGCAGCACTGACGTTGCCGTACTTTCTCTTCCTCTTCCAGTTTACGAATGGATAACGCTCTACATAAGGTATTATACCACAATTTTTGATTTTGCCTAATACTGTGTCATCGACTACAATTAATTCCCATCTTGTGTCAGTCTGCGTTTTCACTGATTCTATTGCATTCTCTAAGACTGCTTCGTGACCATCGCCGACAGGAATGATGATGGAAACAAGAGGCTGATCGTAGCTGAACACAGGGTGAGAATAGTTTTCTGGAGTTGCAATGCTGGCAAACGGCTGTGGGCCACCGTTAGCGGCGGGAATAAAGTCTAACCAATTAGGTTCTTTCGTTTTTTCCTTCCTCGCCTTATTGGTTACGCTCTCCCCGTGGATTCGGTAGATCATCACAGGGGTTTGAGTTGTATGAATCGCACTGAAACCCGCTAAACCAATGTTAGTCCACAATTCGGCGTCCTCGCCAAGTGCGAAATGATTCTTATACCCACCAGCACGGAAGAAGGCATCTCTGCGGAGCAGATTACAGGAGGGCACTTGGTTCTGCTTCTTCAACTGAGCATCAAAATTGAAACCGTTTGGCCAACTTCCAGAGACAGGGCCACGGGGGGTGTGAAGCTCAAGACTGCCAAAGGAAATGCCAATGGAACGATCCTCAAGTAAAGGCGGGAGTAGGGTCGCAAGAAATTTTTCCTTCAAGGTGTCATCTGCATCGAGGAAGCATAGAAACTCTCCTTTGGCCTCCATCGCTCCCCTGTTCCTTGCACTTGCCACACCACGGTTGGATTGTACCAAGACCTTGAATTTTGGATCGTTTCCTATAACTTTGTTGATTTCCATTAACGAGTCGTCCGTCGAGCCATCATCGACGATGATACATTCCCAATTCTCGAAGGTTTGCGCTTGCACAGAGCGAATGGCGTCGGCAATGAAAGCAGCGTAATTATAACATGGGATTACTACTGTAACCTGTGGCCCTTTGTGCTTTTCTAGGGCTGATTCATAGACTTCGACGTATTTTGGGATAATTTCTTTCCAGTCGTGTTTTAGGGCTTCTTGTCGAGCGGCTTGTGAAAGTTTGTCGAAATTGTCGATGCAATACCTTAGTCCTGCTACAGTATCGTCGTAGTCGCCTGGTTTGGCTAGGTATCCAGTCTTTTTATGAGCGACTAATTCGACGGCGTTGCCCCATGACCAAGCCAATACAGGCATCCCTGCGGCGAAGGCTTCGAGAATTCCAATCCCGAACGTCTCTTTCGTTGGCGCGAAATAAATACCATTTTTGTAGAGGATTTCCTTCATGGTCTCGTAGGGTTGGAGGCCAATAACATTTAAATTCTTAGTTGGCGAGCCAAAAGTGGAAAGGAACTTTATACCAGGACACAATGCGGCCAAGCGTTGCGCAGGTTCTGGAGTGCAGACAGCATCGACTCGATTCTTATTGAAAACTACATTCATTTCCCTTGCTGTAAGAGGTTCTTGCCATTCTTCAAGACGAATGCCATGCGAGATGATAGTTGGACAGAAGCCCATGTCTCTGATGAAGATCTCAGCGACCCACGGGGATGGAACTGTAATCTTTTTGGCTCGACGAATTGCACTTACAACATTTTTATTTCCTCGCCACATCCATACGGGCAGGGCAAATTCCCCTGTGGGATAAAGTCCGTGGTTGTGAAGTACATCTGGAACTGTATCAGCGTAGGGAACAACATGCGCCGCGATGACATCTGCCTCTAGTGGAGAATCAACGAATTTCAGATAATCTGTCAAGTAACGTCGTTGTTCAAGGATGACTCGTTCAACCCCTGTGATGGACTTCTGCGAGATATTTATATCGGGTGCGTTAGGACTAAGAAATAATTTCATTTTTCCCCATTATTAGATAGGATAGTGTTCGTCCGCTCTCCACGTTTTTGCTCTCATAGTTGAACCAGGCTTCCAATGCCCTCCGAATCTCCGTCTCGTACCTGCGATCAAATGCTTTACATAACTCTGGACAGGGAAATCCTTCAATTGATAGCCTCTTTCCAACGCAGCCCGCATATTTGCGGTGCATGGCGCTCCGCTGTTTTCCATCGGTGTCAATTGAAGAAATTTTTCCCTATCAATCATTGCTGCGTGTGGGTGAACATAATCCATTCCTCCTTTACCCCCTGTAGGCACGCCTGAAAATTTATCTACCTTTCTGAGCCAACCAATTGCATAGAGATTTGGATTCTTCGCAAACTCTGCCAACATCATTTCTAAGAGATCTGAGCATTTTAATGAGGCGTCTGAATCGTAAAGAAATACGAATGGAGTCTTAGCTAAATTGATACCCTGATTCATTGCAGGGCCATGTCCAATATTCTGCTCATTCAAGATAGTTGTTATATTCTCGTGCATCTCTCCGACCACTTTGATATACTCTGTGGACCCATCTTTAGATCCATTATCTATCATTATAATAGATATTTTTGGATAATACAGCATCATCGTTCGTCTCGCCTCGTTCGTTAATTCTTTCGTGCAGTAATTTACTAATACTACTGTTACTTGTGGATAAACCTTTTCTACATCTGGTGATACCACAACCTTGATGGGTAAGCCTTTTCCACCTCCTATTTTATCCACCGTAATCATCGTTCGATTCACCCAGTAATGACTACATCCTGCATTAAATAAAGCCTTGATAAAATGATAATCTCCATATCTTGGCTGTCCAAACTCATGGATATAGCGTCTCCAAATTGCATACTTTACCACGAAGCAACAAGAGCCGATTTCTCCCAATACGGGTGGTTTCCCCCAAGTTCTCTTAGAAGGTAACGTTTCGCTAAACTGTTTACGGTAAACTTTGAAAAGAATGATGTCAACAGGATGTTGTGCGACGACATTCTTTAAATGCTTGATGAAACTTCGGTCGCTAATATAGTCATCATCATCTAAGATAAGAACATACTTTCCTTTCACCCTGTGCTTATTTTTACTCAGACTTTTATTGGCTTCGTGCAGTCCTTTATGCTCATTATCAGTAATTATGATATGTTCATAGTCTGGATCAATTTGAGTAGCAAGCGATTTTCTATTTCTTGCGAGAAGTCTAGTTCTTCCACAAGACCGAGTTACCACAGATAAGAAAGTCACTTTATAGCCTCACAGAGTATGTCGCCATCTGGCATATGTCCTGACCTAGTTGGATAAACAGTACATCTCCTTATCTTGAAACCAGAATCTTTAACAATCTGGTGCATCCTATCCGCCGTGAAAAAGTTCCTATTGATATGCCCTTTTCCTCTTGAGACCGATCCCAAAAGCCAGGTCAAACCTTCGCCCCAGCGCAATTTGTAATCGCCTGCCAACCATCTCCTTAGATAAGCCTCAATATTTGGGCAACGAATCATCAATACTCCACCAAACCTTAGAACTCTCCTCCATTCTCTCAGCATCTTCTGGAACTCAGGAAGGGTTACATGCTCAACCATATGAGACGTATAAATCTTATCTACTGTATCATTAGCATAAGGAAGTTCAGAAGCGTCTACATTCAGATCCGCCTCCTTCGCGTATTTGTCGATGTTTTTAAATCCGGCCATCCGCGAAGTTCCACTACCTAGATTGAGTTGCAACATGACACTCTTTTATCATCTTTTTTGTGTGTTGAGTGAATGTATAGCGTGCTAAAACTTCTTCCTGTCCACTATTAGCAATTTCTGTACGCTCTTTTGGGTGTTTCAAATAATAATCAAGCATAGCAAAGAGTTCCTGATCTGATTTGTACCATACCAGATGCTTGTGATTGGTGAATAAATCCTCGATTCCTTCAGAATAAGTCTGAATAAGGAAGCAACGAGAACCTAAAACATTGGGCAAGCGATTTGAGAAGTATCCTTCTAAATGTCGCCATTCGTCTCCGATCAGACTGAGCATAATCTTCGTTTGTCCACACAATTTAGCAAAGTCCTCACCGAAAGCGGGGCTGAGAGACTTAAATTGTGTTCCTGCCCAATTCGGGCCAGCCACATAGAGATTGAATCTCTTGTGCAACTCATTCAAAGTTCTACGTCTGGAGGGATCGTTATTCCAACCAGGAAAAACGACATCGTAAATCTGCTCCGATGGACAATACTTGAATATACTTGGCTCGGTAGGACAGGGAAGGTATGCACAGTTGAAAACACACTTTTCAATATTCTGTTTTACGTGTGTTTTATTTGAGATGTAAACATAATCTGCTGCAACTCTAGCAAGTCGCAAATGATACTCAGAGTAAGGTCGGTCGCCATAGAAAGCAGAGACACCACAATTTAATTCATCTTTGACTCTTCGTAACATTCGAGCATCGACGCTTCTCCCAGGCTTTACACTACCGCCAAGATGAATATGTGTCGGCGCAAAATCGAGGATGATGCTTTCGAGACGTTCCTTTTTACTCCGAATGTCGAAGTGTTGAACTACACCAAGTTTTCGGAAAGCATTGAGCCAATAAAAGTTAGAGTTGGTCTTCTCAAATAAATCTACATAAAAGATTCGTTCAGCCACGGAGTTCCTCCACGAATAAGGCTGCCCTTTTCTCCCAGGTGCAGGCGAAGGCGGTTTTTTGACCTAACTTGATTAAACGTTCTCTTTCTTGTGGATTATTGATATAGTGATCTAATAGTTGTTTCAAATGCTGTGCAGATTCATACTGTGGCACAGCGCCTTTGAAGATGGGATCGATGCCTTTGTTGGCATCACTGATGGCAAGACTACCAGATGCAAGAATGTCAAAGAGTTTTACGGAAACAAAACCCTCATTGACCATCTCTGTCCTGTGATCTTGGAGGCAAATCTTCGAGGAGGCATAGAGTTTATTCAACTCCTCATACGGCCAATAGCGACCACCATACCATGACTTGGGGACTTGATTGTTCTCCCAATTGCTGCCCCAGATACCGATTCTATAAGGAAGGTTTCCAAGGGATTTAATATGGTTAATGATCGCTCGACCATCCATCCCGTGTGGGCCTCTATTATTTCCTACGAAGACGACATCATATTTATTAGGCATACTTATAGGTCTCTTAGAAGTCGCACCTAACATTACTCGCGCTTCTGTGTAACCCATCTCCCACAATTTCTTGATGAAGAATGTAGAACAACAATAGATCCTATCGTATCCACGCAAATTTGTTGTAGAGACCTTTTCAGGGTGTGAATAAATCCACGCGATTTTGTAGATACTATTTGGAAACTGCTCTATTCTCTTTTTATACACGTACTCTATTTCACCACCAGAGAGGTGAATCAACACATCTGGTGGATGCACATCTGGTCTACTAATTGAAATACGATAACCTAGTTTCTTCAAAGCCTTGGACAATTCCTCCTTTACCCAATTATCTCCCCACAAACTTCGGGCGTATTTTGAAGGACTAATATCTGAGGGAGCGATGATATGCACCGTTAAAGTTTTCTTTTGCTGTAAGCGTGATATCTTCTCACTTTTCATAGAGAATCACTGCATTGGGATTGAACTTCACAGCGACTAAACCAACTTTTCTTGGCAACCTACGATATACGATATATCGAACATTCTCCTTCCTATCAAAGCAACTTAATATCTTTTTCACACCCGCAATCGTATAACTATGCTTTTCAAATGGATTACCATAAGATTCGCCTTGCTTCTCAATACCAATTGGAAACGAGAGAATCAACCACTTACTTGTTAGCCTCTTCAGCTTCTTAATAGTTTTTTGTATCTCCGCAAAATTGTTCAGGTGCTCTAAGCCATGAATCCAACAAACTATATCGAAACTTTCTGGTAGAAAGTATCTCTGTACCTCTCGTACATCTCCCTGCACCACAGGGTAGCCGCGTTCTCCTAATTCTCTTACATTATCTTCAAAGATTTCCAGTATTGTGTAGTCCTCAACACCAAATCGCTGTAGACCCTCAAATAAACCTGCGCCATATTCTAGATTATATCTAGCTCCAATGTCGAGAGCGGACTTCCCAGAGATTCCACATTCTTGTAAAAATTGAACTGTACGTTTCTCGAAGTCCCTACTCTCCAATAAGGTTCTCCTTCTTCAGATCGTTGAAGTCCTCTCGCAGCAAGCCGTAAATGTGGACATCTATATATTGACCATTCTTAAATTTCTGTTCTCTTAAAACGCCCTCTTCCTGAAAACCCATCTTTTGATAAACCGCCCTAGCACCCTCATTTAGAGCCATTGTATACAGCCCGATTTTGTTAAGGTTAAGGTGATTGAAAGCATAATCAAGGAGTAAGAATACAGCCTCCGTGCCATAGCCCCAACTGCGATATTTTACTTCACCAATGAGAAACCAACTCAATTCTGCTGTGTGACTTCGCCAATCGATGTGATTCAGTCCTATCGTGCCGATATCTCCGTCTTTTTGAACTCCAAAAGCTGGATCGGCTTCGTTTACAAGTTGAATCATGTAATATTTAGCATTTAGATTATGCGTAATTTTCTCAACCCACTCAAAATGTGCATCCAGAGAAAGTGGCTCCTCCTCGAAGAAGAAGGGCTTTACTTGCGGATTATTCCGCCATTTCACGACATCCCAGCCATCGTCTACAGAGTTATCGTAAGCCCTAAGCAGCACTTTCTTACCAGCTAACATTTGCCCTTCCAAACTCTAGGATAGAGTATATAATGTAAGAGATTTCCTCGTCTGTAAGACTAGGATACATAGGCAAGGTCAACAACTTCGGCCACACACGTTCTGCGACAGGCAAAACCACAGAACCCAACTTTCGACGGTAGTAAGGTTGCAGATGAATCGGATAATAATGCACCCCTGTGGCAATTCCCTTTTCCTTAAGGAAGGCATTCAAAGCATCCCTAGAGGAAGTCTTTATCACGTAATTATGCCAAGAGCTTTTTGCGTAAGATTTTTCCACAGGGGTTTCTATCCAAGGAGCCTTTTCTTGAAAAGCTGCAGTGTAGGCGTTTGCGATATCACGACGCCTGGCATTGCCTTTATCCAATTTTTCTAGTTGACATAAACCAATGACTGCTGCGATGTCATTCATGTGATATTTATAACCCAATTCGTTCACTTCATAGTACCAAGAATACTTTTTATATTCAGCCTCTTCTGTGCGATCCCAAGTGCTCTTATCTATGCCGCACCAACGAAGACGCCGAAGCCTCTCAACCAATTCAAGGTGATTGGTAGTAATCATTCCTCCATCTCCGCAGGGGAGATTTTTAACGGCGTGGAAACTGAAACAAGTAGCCCAGCTACGCTCTAAACCGCCGATTTTCTGACCCTTGTACTCACTGCCACAGGCGTGTGCAGCGTCTTCTATAACGCGAAGACCATATTTGTCTGCGATATTCCAGATAGCATCCATCTGACAAGCGTGGCCTCCATAATGCACGGGGATTATAGCCTTTATTCTAGGATGACCTAATTTAGCTGCTATTCTTAATCGATGAGCGAGATCTTTAATTTGGATATTCAGGGTATCTGTTTCGATGTCCACGAATAGGGGAAATGCTCCGCAATAAGTAGGAGCATGAGCTGTGGAAACGAAAGTCATCGTAGGAATCATCACCACATCCCACTCATCGAGATCCAATGCTATGCAACACAAGTGAAGAGCTGCCGTAGCACTATTAGTGGCAATGGCATACTTTGCTCCAACGTATTCAGCGAACTTTTCTTCAAATTCCGCTGTCTTCGGTCCTAAACCTATCCAACCAGTAGCAAAGATTTCTCGTAGAGCATCGAGTTCTTCTTCACCAAGAGAAGGCTTGAAAACTTGGATCATTCAGCGACTCCATCTGATTTTTCGATGAGATGTTTATAGAGCCGCGTAGTCCATTCTCGAAATTGGTCGACAGTCATAGAATTTTTTGCTACATTACAAATTCCACAGCAAGGCACGACATTTTCGATGCTGTAACCTTTGGAACTATCTACGCGGTCTAGGCCATTATAATTATAAGAACCATAACAACTCCTCATAAATATCTTTTGTTGTGGTTTAATCCCACAATAATAGCAACTTTGTTCAAAAAGGGTGCGTACTTGATCTACTGTCAAAGACCATTCGAAATTACGTTTATCCGCACGAAATTTCATCTTTCCAACCAGAGCATTAAAAGATGCTTCCCCAATGGATAGCCTGTGCGCCTCGCGCTGTCTTTCTTTCTGAAAACAGCCACAACTTTTTGTTCTACCTCTACGTAAATTCACTCCAGCGATGACTTTTTCATTGCCACAGTCGCATCTGCAAAGCCATTCAGCACAGTTAAATTTATTATTTCCACTCCTTTCAATAATGACCAATCGACCATAGCGATTTCCCATCTCATCGATAAGTTTGCCCATTCTTATCCTTTTGTTTTCAGTTGATCGAATTCTGTACCTTGCCTAGACTTGCCGATATGATTGAATGCACGGACAATTCCGTTTTCGAGGGTAATGATCTTCGGCCCCTTCTCAAGCGCATCTTTCACCCTGTGTGCGAAGGCACTCTCTGTCTCACCAAGAGACTTATTCATTGGATACTCCCCATAAGCGCGATGAAATTTTTTGTGCTTCAAATGAGGACGATTGCTATAAACATTGAGGCCGCGACTGCTCTTTAGGATTTCCAGATATTGCAAGACACCCAGAGGAGTACTAACTTCCTCGATTGCCAGATTTAGTCTATGTCCAGCCAAACCGTCATATCGCACCAGTCCAATATTCGCTGTGGAATTGAGAAGGGCAACACCTTTATTTATGTCAAGCTGCTGTAAGGCGACATAATCATCCTCGCATAGTAAAATATACTTCTCGCCGATCATTTGCATACATCTCGTGACATTTGCTCCCCATCCAAGCCTCTTCGTAACAGACACTCTAAAATTTATTTTAGGAAAATCTCGCTGGATCTCTAGCACATAATTGCCCTTACTGCCATCATCGGCTAAGTACCATACAAGTTTCCCATCGTACTGTAAGTATTTAGTTAATGCCACTATGACGCGACGAATCTCACCTGGTCGTTCGTAGGTGATTATTTGCACCGCCACATCAGGCCAAGTGAAACTCATAAACATTCCTTCTTTGAATGGGTCGAGATTTTACCCTCGACCCATTTTTCTACTTATTACTATCTAGTTTCCCAGCCTTTGTACCAGTTCTCGTCGATCAGCGGCATTTCATCGATGCCACCCTTCAACCTATAAGGACTGTCAGGATTCCAATCTCTCAAGTGCTGCAGAGGCTCGTAAGATACATTCTCGATTCGGCCAGACAGATGCGGAGTCCGCAAGATAAGCCGAGGCTCGATCTTTGCGCGGAACAAAAAGCAGTAACTCTGATCCTCCATCGTCCACATGTACCTGCCTCCGTCCGTCACCCAGTATCTGTGCTTGTTCTTGAGCACTTCGAGTTCTGGAGCAGTAAGTGTATAGTCCATAAACTCAAAGTAAGACACTCGCATTCCGCGTGCGCGGAGAGGGATGTAGTAAATATCAGAGGCGAACTCGCCTGGTTGCAGATTAGCATTGTTGACTACATTAGCCTCAAAAATACCGTCATCCGTCACCACGGGGACTTTGCGACCATTGACCCAGAGGAACATCCCATTACGCATTTCGTCGCGCATTCGGACATTTCCTTCATCATTGATCACCAAAGTCGGGTTGACCTGACCAGGCATTACGCTAGTCTGACAACGATTGGTCAGATACCGGCACGGCCAGCAAGCTGTAAGTTCGATCCACAGTTCTGGTCGCATAGCGATAACCCAATCCACAGGGGCAAGTCCAGCACGATCTGCTACGTGGCGCAGATAGATGTCCAGGTAGGAGATATACTGTACGATGTCCCTATCACCAGCCGCCGTTCCGCAGACGTTATCATAGTTGAAGTCTTTGATGTCTGGCTCTATGGCTTGGCAGCGAACGTTAGTGAACAGGTCTACCTTTGGTTGAGAAATGAGAATATCGAATCCAGGGAATTCCATATACCCACCACCAGCGGTATTATTCACGGGGTTTCCTTGCCAGACCATAGGATAAAACGCGGATTGCAGTTGCGTGCCAACGATGACCATCTGAGCCTTTGTGACCAAGTTCAACCAGTCACGAACGCTCGTCACGTCTTGTGGCATCATCGGGGCGGGTCCAAGCACGTCACCAAGTACACGAAGATCGGTGGTTTCTCCTCGATTCACCTTTCGGATCAGTTCATTGATTTCCATCTCCTGACTTTCACGGCAGATTCTACCAAATTGGGCCGTCTGATGACATACCTCGATGATTCCACCAGGGCAGTCCTCGCAGACACCCACTGGCTCTGCGCTTCCATCAGGATCGAAACCAGTGATGAAAGGATAAATCGGATTACGAAAAGTTGTGCCGAATGCGGGAAGTATCGAAGCAATGCCACGAGGAGTCGTTGCAGCATTTACGACGGTATCCTCCAAACCAAGAGCACTGAAAATTCCACCAGGAGCATAAATCGGTTGTGCATTAGGTGTTCCAGTAATATTCTTGGTCTCTAGCGTCTTCTCAGAGAGAAGAGCCTGCGCAAGTTTCCTATAATCAATGTCCATTTTATAAACCTCCTAAATATTTCCAAGCATGGTATCGACGATTTCTTCGATAGCCTTAAGCTCCGTTGGGCCTACCAGCTTCTCAGCCTCAGCAGCAGATACAGAAGTACCTACATCATCAGAGGCCCTCAAAACCGTCGCCTTTGGAGCCACGTCATCCTTCAGTTTTTGCAAATCCTCTTCGAGCTTCTTGAACTTATCGGGCAAAGATTGAATCTCCTTTAGAATTGCTACTAAATCCTCTTTGGTGATCACTTCCTCTGGCGCAGGTGCTGGCGCAACTACAGGTTCGGGGGTAGGTTCCTCCTGTCCCTTTACCACAGCGTCGTCTTCCAAAGCCTTTTTATTGAGTTCATCTACGTTGCTGATCACCTGAGTAGCGAGATCAATGCCCAAAAGTTCTTGAAGAACTTTTTCCTTCTTCTTATCCACGATAGTACCTCCTTCAGTTACTATACAAGCGAATTTGTTGGCTGCATATTTCTTCGGTAACACAGACCGCTCTTTGATTTGTATGGCATCCCATACTTTCTTAACCGTTGTGCTCTTGATAAGCACATTCTTTGATGCTTCTTGCAAAGGAACGAATCCTATACTCACTTTCCAATCCTTCGGATTCTCATCGATGGCCTTTCGAATAGGATTGGCGACTTCACTATCATCCCATAGGCCAGACTCTACTAAGCAAACGCCATCAGGCATTTGGAAATCACAATTTCCAAGTTTGATTGGCGGTACGTGCCAGAAACGAAGTTCTCCATAGTCTTTTTCGGCTAGTGGTTGATTATCGGCCAACGCCTTAGTAGATACGATCTCTTCCTCACCGTCCAAGAAAGCGGTCGAAGAAATCGTCACCCATCTAAATCTACCATCCTCCTGTTGCTTTGTGATGAAGAGTGGTATTGGCTCTGAAGGGAAGACCTTCTCCCAAAGTTGCTTTACTTTATCGACGAGACCCTGTGCTTCTTCTTTCTTTTCCATAGGTGGAGCTTCTTTTTCAACATACTCCACCTCGACCTTTACCCAAGCATCTTTTTCAGCGAATTCGTAGCCATCACCACTTTCGGTATAAGTGACCTTATAGAGTGCGTAGTCTGAATAATCTTCCACGATTAGATAGCCCTCAAAGACCTCAGTTACCCAATAGGAATCTCCAAAATATCCGCTGCCCCCAAAATTCTTTTGGAAGGCTTTTGCGATTCGTCTCGCTTGATTACCTAAACCAACATCTTTGAGTTCGAGCCACTCCTCTTTCTTAGTAATAGAGAACTCACCATCTTCAGTGATAGAATAGGGTGCTCTGTATTGCATTCCTTCAACATCTTCAATGATTAGATGTTTTGCTGTAGCTTTTTGTATTGCAAATGTCTTATTTGCCATTCTTCTTGCCCTCCTCGACATACAGCTTGGCCATGAACTTCTTGGCCATCTCTTCTGTCACTGAGCAACCCTTCTTTGCTCCAGTGACCTTGTTGAAAACACACCATTGCTTACTTTTGGGTCCAGTTTTTCTTATTTCGTAAGGCATGATAAACCTCCTAACACCCGTGGCCTGGTCTGAAACAAGCTGACTCTGGTGGTTTTGCTGGACGACCAGCAATTTCAAGTTGTTTTGTGAATTTATTCAAAGCCACTGTGAACATCTGTGGCGCAACTTTTTCAAGATTTGCTTGAATGGTTCCACTAAAGTTTCTGGCTGTAATCCCTGGATGAGTTACCTCACGCGCCACAACCCAATATGGTTCTCTCATTATTGGACCAGAGACTAAACTTCCAGGACTGGTTCTAGCCTGCTTGGTAGGTTGAAAGTGTAACAAGCCATCTTTAGATGATCGAGCACCATAGGTATGCTCTTTAGTTCCTGCATCTACCCAGTGCCAAATCACATTATCCGTCCCTACAGATATAACCCAATCATCTCCACGCTTCTTTGGGCCATCTATCTTGAAGTCAACTGGTTCAACCCAGTTCTCAGTAGTTAACTTGAAATCATCTAATGCTCGCTTCGCCAAATCCTTAAGAGTCTTTTTTAGCGAAGCAGCTAATTTAGTAGTATCAAATTGCTTAGGAACGATAGCCTTGAAACTAATCATCTTAAACGGCCTAATATTCTTTCCACTTTATTATACGCGTTTTTTATATCTTGCAAACTCTTTACGAGCATATCCACACGGTCTTCAGCAGCTTCTTCACCGCCTGATATGAAATCTTCTGGTGCATCCCCTTCTTGGATGGCGATACGCAATGCTTGCTCTCCAGTAATTTCACCAGACTTTACCATTTCACCGCGTCTTCGAGCACGCCAGACGCCGAGTTCCACTCGTTCACGCTCTGCCGTAGGATCTGTGCTGGCGAACTGAAACTCCACAGTGGAGGGAAGAACATACCAATTAAAGCCAAATTCAAATTGCTGAAGGATAAGTCCTGGTCCTTTTCCACGAGACCGCGAAGACATCTCTGTAGTTTGCTGGGCAGATCCAAGGTTGCCTCCAGGCATAGGAAAGAATTCAATATAGTCAGTGCCCATTCCAAGGGCTAGAACGCCGATGTACCACTTCATCAATTCGTCATATTTGAAGCCATCTGGAAGACCTGCTAATTCGACTAATTGTACCCGCAAGGGCCTTTGTGAGTCGTGGGAAGAAATGACAATAGGAGTTATGTAAAGACTTCTTCCTGAAGCTCTCGTCTCTTCTCTAGCCTTCTCGATGGCATCGGCAATGGCGTTACTGCGCATTCCTTGAACGAAGAGAAGTGCAGGTATTCTCTGTCCACTCAATTTCTGCGACTGATAGGTCTGCACAGCCCTGAGTAGTTTTGCAAACTCCAAGACACGACTTACGGCGCAATAACCACGTCCCTTGTCTTCCTCTCTCGGACTGGGTTGGTCGGTAAGGGCAAGGACTTGATACCATCGAAGACGATGCCAAGCACTATCTTTATTTGAATAATATAAGTAAGGTATTTCGGGATTTCCCGTTCGTTGAATTCTCTGTGAATCTAAATGAGCTATCCCACGCACAGGTGATTGTGGAGATGCGCCTTTTGGACGGAGAAGTTCAACGAAAGCTCCATTGTCCTGAGTATTGTGTACAACCACGTTGGCCGCTACGAAATTTCCTGTCTCCTCTACGCCAATATGAAAAGTCGTCTTAGCCTTTTTGTAACCAGCCTTGTAGTCCCTTTCCATAGAGGCTACAACGGTGTCATAATATACCGTAGCTCTTCCAAGCTCCCACAGGCTGGCGTCGTATTCTGGAGCGCCCTTGGGGAGCTTGTACCGTAGCTCTGGAGGTACGTAGGAGCCTATATCGGCCACGAGGCGCTGCAACCCCTTTGGTGTAATGTAAATTATAGGATAGTCATCCCTTTCGTCGTCTGAACCTCTATAAGGCTGAAAACGCAGTCGGCAGGAATATCCCTTACAGTTCAGTAAATCCACAAGCCACCGAACATCATCCTCCAAGAAACCGCAGGTATACAGCACAGCGTGAGGCGCGATGCTTTCACCAGTAGTTCTGTGTCTAGGTCCACAGAGGCTCCCGTCGTCGCAATACCATGCGGCTAGAAGCCTTGGAGAAAAGAGGCTCTCAACGAGAGCACGAGGTACTACCTTCTTCCCCTGTGGATACCAAAGCTGTCGCCATCTTTCCAGTTCCAGCGATCCCAGAGATGCTACCTGGACACTCTCACTAGAGTACCCTTGATAGGAACTGGTATAAGTAGCCCGTCCCGTCCATCCAAATCCAGCTAAGGCACTCAGTTTCAAGTCCAACCACGCCTCTTGCGCAACACTGTGGCAAAGACGCAGCGTAGCTCGCTTCCTAATAGGCTGAATGCAAAGATCCCCCAGTAGACTGCCAGCTAGTAGTTCAGCCTGCTTCTGGTTAGGGACGGGATCGCCTGTGGCTACTCGATCTCCCAACTCAATGTCTCTTGCCAGCTTCCAACCATCGCTAGTAAGTACGGGGTGGTCCTCCGTCATGAATATCCCACCAGCTTTTTCCCGACTGTGCCCAGACGCTTCTTTTAAGGAGATCCACCACCACCTACGAGGCCCCAAGGGAGTCTTGTGCCACTCCACAACATGACGCTCTATGAGGTTGCCATCAATATCTACAGACAACACGGGGCCAGGATCTCGGTCCTTAACGATGTCACGAATCTCCTTCGTCTGGCCTCGGCGATCCCCACCTAATTGAACTCTCGTCGTGGCTGCTAGGCACAAAATGTCTTGAACGACCCGTTGAATAAAATTTACCCAACCTGCGCCAAAGTCAGCGGCTTGGAAGACGTTGGCATATCTAGCAACGGCTTTGGTGCGACCCTTGAGCCTAAAATCGAGTGCGGCGACTTTGGCGCACATAGAATAAATTGCGCCCGCAAGCACAGATTCGGTGGGCCAAAATTTGTCCAACGCCTTATCACGAGAAAGTCCACGTTTTATAGGAATCTCGTCGGCAAGTTGGGCGAGATAAAAAATAAGTGGAGACTCCTCTTCTATCTTTAAATCCGCCCTATCCTGAATCGATAGGATAGCCTGTTCCTTTGGATTATCAGTCATAATCTGTCCACCAGTTTTCCATATATCTAACGCGATGTGAGTTCCTTAGTGCTTCTCTCCACTTCCTTCTAGTTCTCTGGTTAATTATTCGTTTATCCGTAAATCTCAGTCGTCTTGGTTCGAGCAAATCCATGTCATTTCGCCCGATTTCCAATTCTCTATCCTTCCCCATTTTACCAAATGCCTTCGACTCTTCCCCAAGCCGCAACGTCGCTTAACGCTCTTCCAGCGGCTTCCATATTTCGATAGTGCAACGCAATATTTTTATTCTCCGATAAAAGCAAGTCTTGATTGGCCTCAATTGCTTTGATAGTCAGTGGTGGTTGCGCACCTGCATTATGTAGATATAGTAGGACTCCCGTGGTCTGCACGGAGAATTCCAGGGAAAGGCGTTCTTGTTTGTGCCAGCCTCCCGACGTATCAATTTGGCAATTGAGGCCAATCTCTTGACCAACATTAAGTTTGTGTACGTGCGCTCTGATGAAACGATCTATGTGAATTCCATCAATCTGTGCTATTTCAATAAACTTTTTCCAGGCAGCCCTGATTTCAGAATACGAATTAGCATAATAACTACTATATCCAAAGCCGTGCGCTATATGAAAAGCGGATTCTTTATCTCCAAAATATCCAATGAATTCTCTATCTACATATCTAGCATTGATACCTAATAAGCGTAAGAATAAAACTAACTGCCTAGCCAAGTTTTCCCTGTTAGAGTGATCGTGATTACCAAGTATTATATACCATTCTGCTTTATTGTCAAGTCGTCTATCCCACTGTCTGATTTCCCAGCCTGCCCAATAAATCTGCTCTGGACCCAACTGAACGATGTTCTGTGCCTCTTGTAATCGAAAGATCCCCCTTCCCGCTGCTGCATCGCCATTGAGTGCTATTTGAGTTACGTCTGGTTTGAAGTTATTGATTTCTATTATAGCCCTGTCCATACATTCCATCAAAGACCGATAAAATTGCCCCGCGTCGCCAAAGTGCAGGTCACTCAGTACGAGGGTAGCTTTTCGCATATTATTTTATACTCTCTATCCAATGGGTAAGAACGTTCAATTTACCGTTTACTCCAGCACCTCCCGCTGCCAAGAGGATGGTCATCGTCGCATTCAATGAACTCCTCTTAGGCACAGGGAAAGTAATTAATCCAAGTCCAGAATTGATGATGTCTATATCAAAAGTAACCCCCAAATATTCATCGACTATTTGGAGATTTCCACCAGCAATTTGCCCATCATAAGACCAAGCCACGCCACTGATAGCGTGATAAGAATATATTCCTGGCCTTGGATATGCTATCTCTGCTATGGTATTCGCCGCAGGCGTAGAAACATCACCTGCTGCACCAGCAGGCGGAACATCATAACCTACAATATCAACTGCAGTCGCTGGACCACCTTCTACTTGTCTAGTTCTGGTCATAACTTTCTCCTTAGAAGAATTGGCTCATATATGGTTGCGCCTCAACAGCCTGTGCTTTTCGTTCCTCTAACTTCTTTTGATATTTTGCCTCTTCGAGAAGATCGAGCAAGTCCCTTCCCCAAAGTCCATAACGAACCGTATCTGGCACATCATCTCCCAACTGCTGTGGCTTGTTCGTATTGATGTCTCTATTATATGAAGCCATACTCGTGGGCGCATAAGTGCATCGTGGATGAAATCGCAAATGTCGCACTCCCTCGCCACTCAGAATGAAAGGAGCGACATGTTTGATGCCTTCCTCGATAGGATGAGTCGCCCCTACGGTATCTACATCTTGTTCCTCCAAACGGCCCCGAAGCTCCGCCGCAGATGAGTCAATATAAGCGACTTTCGCCTTCGGCCAACCTTTGTCCAGGACATTAGCTATTGAAACCTCAGCCTTTACATAAATTTCTATAAGTTCATCGAAGACATTCACAAAAGGTGGAATTTCTTGTGCAAGTAAGATTACGCGGGGGTGTGCCCTAGTGTAGCCATCATCCACCCACCACTCTACTGGAACCCCCGAAACATAGTCAGCTTCCTCAGTGACATTGAGTTCCTCAGAGAAATCTTCCCATACTAGACCCTCAAGGCTGACGAACATACCGCCAACTTCTTGTTCTCTAAATTTTCCTTGATAAGTAGTCAACAAGCTGGCATAATAAAGAGCATCGTTGTGGATATTCTCTGAAGTATCACAATGAAAGCGTTCCACCAATTTTCCACCGTAGATGTCTGCTTGCTTCTTGAATTCCTCCAGAAACTTCTTATCGAAATCTTGTTTGACGAAAACATCGTACAGCCAGTGATTTACTCCAGACGGAGTGGTAGTCACCCATCCCTGTGGCCGAAAACCAGTACGAATTCTACCACAAAGGACATCGAAAGCATCCCTGCTATTACGCATCGCACCTTCGTCGAACCAGAAAAAATTCACGGTGGGGCCACGCCAGGACTTTGGCTCGTCTATACCGCCATAGAGTATTCTAACCTCTTTTCCATTTATGTCAAGGAGTAACTCTTTTCTCTGGGTATATGGGTGTTCTAGGTGAGCATTCTTTACCCTGCTCCACGGCAACCACTTAGAAAACTCTGGCCATGTTGAACGAACGAAGTGTGGAAAGTTGGGCGCAACGATAATGCCACTCTCTCCCTGACCGACCTTTTCGATAGCCTTTACAGCCCCAATAGCTGTTTTCCCTGCACCAAGTCCAGCTCCGAATAAGATGAGTCTGGCTTTACTGCGTAAGAATTCCGCTTGTGTTTCGCTGGCTACGAATTCGACGGGCATTATAATACGATCACCAATTCGTCATCCACAGGTTTAGATTCCAGGACTTTTCCCTCTATGGTATCCTCAAGAGCGGGGGCCTCCAACAGAGGGCGAATAATTGGAGGCCCCTTTTCAGCAGGGAGGAAGACGACGAGACGATCATCTTCGTAGTGTTTGACATTGAGAGTGAGTTCTCGATTTGTCAAGCCGAGCACGTCTAAGCAAAACTTGGCAGCTTGTACGGAGCCAGTCAACGCTTGCTTGACCATTGCCTCATATATCTCGGCGAGACGCTCACCGATGTAAGCACTTGCAATATCGGAGACGGATTCCCACCAACCAGGCTCTAACTTCCAACCTTTGAGTGTGCTGAGGGCTACTCCCAGAGTCTTGGCTATTCCAGAGTCAGTATCGCAGTCTTCTGGTCTTTCTGACTCTGGCACGGTGAGCAGTTCTTGGTATCTGCGCTGTCTATATGTCCATCGCATAGTGTAGTTATTATACTACAAAGCTTTATAAAATGCAAACAAAGAAACCACCGAATGGTGGTCTCAAGCGAGGAGGACAGGGGAAGTTATACAATGGAGCGTGGAAATTGTCAAGTAGTTTTAGTCGCGGTTTTGAACCACCAGCAGAACCATCAATGCCAGCAGAATCATATCTACCACGATGCCGAACCTTACTAGAATTTCTAATGTCTGTATGAAATCTTGCGTCATCATCTTGTTCTCCTCGCATCGCCCCTGGTGTATGGCCCCGCGATATAAACCTTTTTCATTCTACATTTATCTTTTCTGAGTTGTCAGCCAAAAAATCTAAGAGCCTTGAAATGCTCGGCTTGCCTACTTTTTGGCTCCTCTGTGAAAGCAGGTGCAATCTTTCTGCTAGTCTCTCTAATTTTTCAGGAGTCTCTGAGTTCACACGCAGGGTAATTGATTTTCGGCTCATAGTTTCCTCTTCTACTTAAAGAAATTATCTGGCTCGCCAATCGGGATTAAATGAATAGGCGTTTCTTGAACCCCTCGTATAAGTATGTCCTTAGCTATATCTGGGTAATCATCCCTGTAATCTTCGATGCTATTCTTTATAATGAGTCGTAGGCGTATGATTTCTTCTTTTAATTCTAGGATTTCTTTTTCAGTCATAAGTCTATAATCTCCTTTCTTGCCATCCCCCATTCCTTGCGATAACCAGCTAATACAACTCTGGAGGTTTCGTGAATATCGAGCATTGGTCGCACCTTTGCCCAAGGCATATCGCTGGCCCAGGCGATCAAATCTTCTGGATTATGTAGGTAGTAATTCAATTCGGCGTCGAAAACCTCATCATAGGTTCTTTCGCTAGGAAAGTATTTGGGATTAGCAAAGAACTTAGCGATGTCCTCTGCCAAGGCAAGCACAGGAATTGTATATTTCTTGCCATCTGAAAAGGTTATGAGTAGGTGATTCATTTGGCTTTTAATCTTTCCTGCATACATGAACACGACCATACAGCCCATCCCCAGCCGCAAATTGGACAACTATAGTTCTCACCGCAGTCACACAAATAGATCATCTCTGCTGGCTCTGGCTTGGGTTCATTCCAATTCCATTCAGGATGATTGCACATCCTTCTCGGTTTAGTCCACGCTTTACCTATCATTAATCTCCTCCTCAGGGAATATGGAATCAAGTATAGTCTTAAATTCTTCTGGCGTCATAGGAGTTGGTTCTTTATTGTATGCTTCAGCCCATTGCGCAATTTGGAGCAAATAATTGGCTCGCTTGCGAGCATTACTCATAGATTCATAAACTTCAATACTGTGAGCAGCTCGTTCTTCTGGCGTTCCTCTTTCAGAGAAATCTAATCGATGCACTTGGCTCTGTCTTTCTTCGTTCATTTATGTCCTTCCACGGCCTCACTTAGTCTCGTGTTCGTGAGGCCATACCCAGCCTGCTATCCTTGGGCCAGATTCGAGCCTGGGTTATTCCTTGACGAGCCAGCTATCACCTATAGTGACAATTACCGCTCCTCGTGGAGCATCCTTTACACACAGGGTGTAAAGAAGATGGCGATATTGGTTCTCACCAAGCGTTGTGGTTTGCACTTCCGCCGTGAGTTCAAACGGTAAATTAAGGGCTGCCACGCTCTTCACTTTCTCTATAATCTTACCAAGGTCGGTACTCTCGATTTCCTGCACCATCATCGAATCCTCCTTTTTGTTTGCCGATTATTTTCAGTCATTTTTCCTATATGGAGTTACGAATACGGCGAGTGTCTCAACTGCACGGTGCATCGCTTCGACGTGCCATGTATAAGGAGTCACATTAGTTTGACTGCAGGAAATCAATACCTGCTCCCGATGATGCTGAATCTTATTCAATAGTGCTTCGATCACATCATTCCACAGTGCCAGTGCTTCCGCTTCCGTGGCCTCTAGGTCTTTCCATTTAGTCATTGTTCCTCCTTTTGTTGTTTATTCACCACACCTGGATACATCACTCCATTGACCATCCTGCCATATCTGAATAGTGTAGCGGCCATCGCCGGCGAGCTTCGATAGATCTCTTGAAATATTGTAGCCATCCTTAAGAAGGTCGTCTTCAAATTCACCGCGTCCGAGGCTGTAAAACCCAAAGATGCCAAGTAGAAGAAGCGATATCAAAACAATAGTACCCAACTCTACCTCATGTTTAGATTCCCATCGTTGCCACCGAGTCTTTAATCTCATTATCAACCTCCTTTTAGATTATACCACAAGGGCGTGCTTTTGTCAAATTCTAGCCCTTGATCTGAAGGTCAATTCCATCACTCGATCTGAAGGACAACAAAAAATCAAAACGACTGGGAAAACATCCAGTCTGTTTCCAAGTAAGATATAAATCATCAAGCGCATCCCTCGTTCCCTCATCAAATGCTCGTAGTTTAGTTGTCAATTGACCAATAGTAGTCCAAGATCCCATTCCAGGAATACGCCAACTTTGCAGTAATCCGCATCGACGGCAAAATCGAGCAGGTAAGACTTTGCCCCACAGCCATTTATGCAATCCTAACCAACATAAGACTCCCCCCATCATGTTCTCCTCCTTTTTGTCTTCGTTGGAGAGTATAGCATAAAGACGTGCTTTTGTCAAATTGCTGTTTTGGACGTGTAATGAAATGTTAAGTTTCTCTAATTAACTCTTGCAATTCAGATTTTGTCCACATGCGCAGTTCCTCCTTGGCTCTTCGTAGGATGCAGGCCCCACCAAAATGTGGGGGTGGGAATGGCGCACGAATATATTCCTTCCATCCTGCACCAATATAGCCACATTTGTCATCCTGAAAGAACCTATCCGCCTCTGCGTCGAGTGCTCTCCACGTCAACGCCACATATTCGTACTCCATTATTTATTTTCTCCTTCTTATGAGTGAATCCATTGTAACATAAAGACGTGCTTTTGTCAAATTTCTGTTTTGGACGTGCAATGAATACTTTTTGATTTGCTGTTTTGCGCGTGCAATAAATCATCTAGCGGCTACTTGAATTGCATAATCCGTCGTCCAAGCCACTCTATAACAGGAACACAAACTGCATTTCCCAGTTGCTTGTATCTCTTGGTATCACTTTGTCCCGCCGTCCAATTATCTGGAAAGCCTTGCAATCGTTCGCACTCCGCAGGTGTGAGGCGACGGACGCCAAAACCTGCTGAATGTACTGCCCCTACATATTCTTCAATTCCAGGATGTCCGCCAGCCTGTCGCCCTATATCTGCACCGATTGTTGGAGCTAGTACATGCTGATTATCTGTTTTGGTATTATTCTGTATTAGCATTTGATGCTCAGGTATGCGACCAGCTCTTAGACTTCCAGCCTCGTTGTATTTCTTGATTCCATACTGAGATTCTTGATAGATTATGTGCTGATTATTTGTTCTGCTGGCATCAAAATCGTTCTGCTGATAAGCTATGCCTTGATAACTATGACTCGCCCCGCTTCGGAGAGCCTTCATATGGTCTGAGGGAGTAAGTTCACCAGATTTATTTTCATGCCAAGCCACTAGTCCTTGACTATCATTCCCCCCACCAACTCGCAAGGTAGTTAATCCTTCCTTATACTCTCCAAAGCCGCCTGGAGCAAAGGGGGTAACTCTCGCCCCCGTTTCTCTGCTCGGCGGAGTATTCCTTGGGCCGCACGTCGGCTCAAAGAGTACTTCGGCAGCACATCCGTCTCCAAGATGTCCGACAATGAACACACGGCGGCGTCGCTGGGCCACTCCGAAGTATTGAGCGTCCAAGATTCTCCAGGCCGACAGATACCTGAGTTTCGCCAACCCTTGAAGGATGGTGGCAAAGTCCCGTCCTTTGTTAGATGATAACAAGCCTGGAACATTTTCGATGACAACCCATCCTGGTCTAAGCTCTTCAAGAATTCGATAGAACTCAAACCAGAGTCCTGACTTGCTTCCAGCCAATCCCTCGCGGCGTCCGGCCACCGATACGTCTTGGCAGGGGAATCCTCCACAGATGAGATCAACTTGTTCGAGATTGTGTTTTCCGCATTCTTTGACATCACCATACCTCTTTACATTAGGCCAATGTTTTTCAAGTATATTATTACAAGCTCCATCTATTTCCACTTGCCCTTCACAGGTCATTCCTGTACTCTCAAATCCTAAATCAAATCCACCTATTCCCGCAAAAAGGCTGATAAAGTTCATCTTTGTATTCTCCTTTCCGAATCATCATTGTAGCATAAAGACGTGCTTTTGTCAAATTTGGATTTCGTAGATTTGCGCGTGCAATAAATCATCGAGCGATGTCTCATACGTGAGTGCTATTTTTATGGCTGCAAAACATCTCTTTCAACCTTCTTAATTCTGTGCCCACTACTTTTGATAGTTGCTGGGCTTCCTTTGCTAACGCTTTACAATATCGCGGATAAGCCTGGATCGCCCACGGTTCGGGGTCGTCGTAGGAAGGCATATCAATCTCCAAATTCGGATCCCCTTGTGCTTGCCATAATACCTCGGTTATTATGCGTAGACCACTAACTTCGCGCTGTAATTCTTGGATATTCTTGCGAAGCGAAATTTTACTTATCATTATCCTAAATCCTCTCTATAGTTGGTTGGTTTTCTTTTAATACGCAGAAGAGTTTAGCACAAAGACGTGCTTTTGTCAAATTTCTGTTTTGCGCGTGCAATAAATCATTGAGCGGTGAAAACGACACTATTTTAGTGGTCTGGGCGACCTTCGAGCAGAGAGGACCCATAATGTGTCAAGTCCCGCACCAGCCACCACCGGCACCACCAGCACCACCAGCCACCACCGGCACCAGCCACCACCAGCACCACCGGCACCAGCCACCACCAGCACCACCGGCACCAGCCACCACCAGCACCACCGGCACCACCGGCACCAGCCACCACCAGCCACCACCAGCACCACCAGCAACGAATGCAACGAATGCAACGAATGCAACGAATCTTGCATCATCATATACATAACCACATCGAATCGCCCCTACAATCCCCTCCATGCTAGAATTGTCGATGAATCCTGCACGAGCAAACGATACAATGCTATAATATACCATAGTCAACGATAACCCATAGAGTATCATAGCCCCTCGCCTACTGTAGTGCAGCCTCGTCCACTTGACATAATTTTCTATCATCGTTTGCTGTATTCTATGATATACTACACTCCCCTGCACCGCCACGTTGACATAACGAAGCATCGATCCCACGTCTGCGAGTATAGTCGTTTGCTGTATATTGCATTATACTCTATGAGAAACTGACACGGGTTTGACACAAAAATTGAACAGGATTTGCACAACTATGTGGTATCATAGTCATAGTGATACAACAGACCACCAGGAGGCTGACAGAATGACCAAACCAGATAGAGTAACCAGATTGATCCGCATCATCGGAATCCAGGCTGAGATAGCTGGATGCAGAAGCCATGAGAATCCAGAAGCCAAACGCCTCGACGCCCTACACTTGCTCTTGGCTGAAGCCAGTAAAGATTTGACCAACAGTGATCATACTAGAATCTTCTCCGCTGGCTGCCGGGCACTTCTGTACTCAACGAAGATTATGCATGAATGGGATGCACGAGATGCCGAAAATGACGAATTTGACCGTCAACGGAGGCTGACAGAATGAGACAACAGCGACTAGGCTACATAACAGCACATGGCACAATGGCATGGTGGAGTGAGATTATGCGCCTCCCACGACAACGGCGCATTAATCACATCGGTTGGGCACTTCGATGGAATTATATCAGCGCAACAGCCGCACGAGAACTCAACGCATTATTGGACAGGAGAATGACAGAATGCTAACATCAACGATCAGACTACAAGAAGAACGCGCAAGGAAGGACGTCATCAAATCCTGCTTTGACAGCTTCCGGCCCTACACTTGTCCAGGCTGCGAAGACTACCCTCGATGCCAAATGGCAAAGCAAGATCGGGAGGCTTTGCGGAACTTGGCGATGATTCTGAAATTGGGGGGAAAATGACCACAAGACTAGCGAACACCATCAAAATCAGTATCCCAGATATTCGGGCAGAGATCAAAAAGCTGCCGAATACACGAGATTCTGATCCCATGTGTCGAGATCAATTCCTGCAGTGTTTCCGGCGCGAGTTGAGTTGGTGCGTTGCCGAAGCGTTGCGGGCAACCGAAGGCGAAGTGCTCTTCTCAGATCTGCAAGTGCCAAGTCAGGCGAACGGTCAATACAGCATGAATTTCGAAGTATTTGATCGGTCAAGAGCACAACGCAACGCCTTCAACTTCCACGGTCAGAATACCAGCCAGTGGTTGTATGCTGGCTGCATTCTCTATCAGGAAGGAGAAGTATCGACACATCATTAACAGGATACCACAACCGAATATCCGAGGCGCCAGCCTCGGAGTCAGCCTAGAAAATCGTTTCTGGACTGACGCGGAGACTGGAGAATCAACGAAAACAGGGAGGGCAAAGTGAAGAAATGGTATATCGGGCATAGAGGGGGAATCAAAGAAATCTTCCAGGCGGGGAGCGCACCAACTGAGGAAAGTCATGGCCACCTCTATGTAGCAGCTATTGGCCCCTTCCGCACGAAACGGGCAGCTATTTGGGGCTGTCAGTATGATGCCCACTGGGCCACTATAGCTGAGGCTGAGAGAGCAGCCAAGAGAGACGCGGAATTGTCGGCATAGCAGGGAAGGCCAGTCAGTGAGGAGCTGGCTGGCCAAACCATCATAATCGGTAAAGTGGGGGCAGGGGCCAGGCAGGGGCCACGAAAACGGCGAAACAGGGAGGCGCAAAGTGAACGCACAAGACGCCAAGAGCTTTACTGGTTATAGTATGGCAAACGCCCTGAGAGTGGCCGCAGCAGCCGTCAAACGGGGTTGTCAATGCCAGCCATATGAAGACTGGTACACGTACAAACGCTGGTTGGCCCAGGGATATCAGGTCAAACGTGGAGAGTATGGAGTGAGATTATCCACGTTCGTTGAGATGACAAAGACCGATGATGACGGAAACAAAGTCACCGTCGGCAAACGGCCTTGGACTAGTATTGTATTCTGCCGATGCCAAGTAGAGGAGAGCACAAAGTGAGCAAGCAAGAGGAGATCAATCGGACGGGCCAAAAGTATATCGAAGGATTGCGGGCCGTAGTCGCGCAGTTGTGGAAGCAAGCTTGTGGCCACGACGACATACCATCAGGGAGCAAATTCGTGGTATTCTCTGAAGACAACCCCTACGTGGTATTCTACAACAACGTCATGAAGGAATTCATGGAGGCCAGGAAACAGTACTGCGCTGGGGGATATGTCGGATTGAAAATCTATCAGGGGAGGGCAAAATGCCGCGCAACGTAAGGAACTTCTGGGTCGAGGCCGAAGTAGAAGGGCGAAAATCAAAAATCGCCTTTGGGCCACAGGGCAAAGAGGACGGCTTCCGTTTGACCGTCTTTATGCGCAACAAGGGCGAAGTCGAAGATGTCGCTCATGTAGAAGGCGCGAGCATCGAGGGCAGGACTTTGATGCTTTGGGTGGACTGCGCCGGCGAAGAGGTCAAGATCAGCCGCGAACGGTGAAATCATGCCAGCCGGAGGCATCGTATCCGGCAAGTCAAAACACAGGGGGTGAAAAGTGGAAGACTACAAAGCTCGCGTGGTAGGCTACATTTGGTGGCCGAACGGCATGGAGTGCAGCCAGGAGTACCGATTCCTCGCCGAAAATGACGAAGACGCGCTCGAAAGGATCGAACGGGTGGCAGGGGACTTTTCAGAGGTAAAAGACTTTGAACTTTTCAGGCGCGAGAACTGCCTGCATTGTGGCCACGTCGTCTGGGAATGTGTCAGGGAATTCACCAAAGAGGGGGCGTCGATTTACCTTGAGTGTATGGCGTGAGGAGGGCAACGATGAAGGGGCGATGCGAAATCTGCGGACGTTGGATCAGGGAAAACACCGACGGCAACAATCGCTATTGCCAGGGGCATTCGTACTTTTCCGTACAAGTATTCATCAAACAACACCCAAAGTCGAAGCTGGCCAGGATGCAGAGAACGTATGGACGAAGTTGAGTCCACAGGAAGAGGGAGAGAGTGAAAACCATCAGACGTAACACCAAACGCGCCAAACGAATCTTTGAGTTGGCTACCAGTTGTAGGGTATGCGACCTTGATAATTGCTTTCATCCAGAGTCGTTGCCTTTACCGATTGACTGGTTATGGGAGAATTACCAAACATTCAACTATGCTCGGCTGCGTGAGAACTCTGCCGGACATTTTACGCTCCGCGTTCACAGCAATCTGTGGTACTACATCGAAAGCACTGGATAACACAGGGGTGGGATAGAGCACCTGCTTGTAAAGAAACTTGAGTCCCACCCACTCAACTCTCAAGTAGTATAGGGGTGTAAAGACAGCGAAAAAAGCACAATAGGACGAAAAAAGCGGTGAAAAGAGTAGATTATGCTACGAAACACATAAAAAGGCGTCGAAATGTAGGCTCTAAAAGACCAATGAACAAAGAAAAAACTGGAATTGAGCGTAGAAGGTAGTGAACAACTGCACAAGGAAGCAAGGAAAACAGGGAATCGGGGCCTCCTTGCAAAAAAGAAAACAGGGAAAAACAGGCAACGAACGTAGTGACTATTGTTTATTGCTGTCTTTGAGGCAGAGGCATAAAGACAGTAGATAATGATGAAAGAACACAAAGAAACGATACGTTATGGTCAAGTAAACATACACAAAATGCACTATTGCTAAAGTTGATAGGGAGGGACTCAAGGTAAGAGACCAATGAACAAAGAGAAAACTACAGAAAACTGCGCGTGGCGTAAATGAACGTAATTGAGTACCTTGAGGCACTAAGACAGCACAGGGTGATAATAGAACACAGAAGAATCATACGTTATGGTAAAGTAAAGATACATAAAATGCACTATTGCATCAAATATTCAACTATACAAGACCCTGTGACCATTATGATTAAACCCAGTTTGACATAATAATAGATGAATCATACGCGATTTAAAGTGACCAATGGGGTACAACTCCTGTGCGAAAACCATGCAATAGTGCATTTTATGTATCTTTACTTTACCATAAGATGCAGTTCTATTGTAGTTTACAAGCACCCTGTGCTGTCTTAGTGCCTCAAGGTACTCAATTATGCTTGTTTATGACCACTACCAGTCTTTATCGGTTGTTAAAATCAAGTTTACATTATTGCATGAGAACGCTATTTCCCTGTTTTCTATGCTTCTGTGCATTTCACGCCCTCATCCTTGCGCAATGTCACTACTTACCCGTTTTCTATGCCCCTGTGCAGTTTATGTATGCGAGTTTTCCAGACACCTTGATCCACCGAATTTGACAATTCATAGCACTTGTGCTACGATATAATCATAACCACTGAACCTGATAAGCGGAATAGTTCGACACAAAGGAGAGCAGAAATGAATGGGATTTCACTGGCAGGACTCGATAAGGCATCGGTGTTAGCAGCACTCTACAACGCCAGTCGGCCTCTAGGTATGGGATTCTTACAATACGATCCCAAGCCGATGACTATTGAGGAGGCCAAGGACATCTTGACACATCAAACGTACTTCGATTATTTGAAGGGGCGCGTGATGAAGATCGACCTCTCGGAGGATTCGCTACGCACTCGGCTGTATGATCGAGATAACGGCGAAGGTGCAGCAGAAGCGGTGCTCGGACACTTACGCGAGACAGGAAAGGTAAGTGGAGGCGGGGTCAAAGCTATGCACACTCAGGGGCTAAAAGAGGAGATCAAAAGAACGCGAGACTTCGCAGATACACCCACAACATTTGGGACGCTAGGAGCTTTTGCTATTCTCCAGCTCGGTGGTGAGGACGTTGCCGAGGAACTCGGAGCGGCCTTGGACAGAGCGGAAGAGGTATAATTGCACGGCTGAACAAGAGGTCTGTGCTACGATACAATCAAAGTTAGCTGGCAGAAGGAGACCACTGTGGAAAAGCAACCAAGTTGTGAAGTTAGTCTTATCTGGGCCTGCCCTCGCTGTGGCAACCGAGACGGGGACACACTCGTCCACTCACTACGCCAAGGATACCTCCAGTGCAAACGCTGCGGCAAGTTCTATCCTCGGCCAACCGGAGCTACCCAGTGGACCCGCCGGCCCAGTGACGTGGCGGCTAGTCCATGACTTATGATGAGTGCATGGATTTACTCGACTTCCTGAACTACCGACTACGCAGCTTTCGCAACCCCTGGTACACCTGGGCCATCGATATCACCTGGGAGAAGCTGTTTCGATGGGCCAAACTACTTGGCTATACCCCGCCAGCGAATAGCTGGCAGAAGGAGACAGTACCCTTGTTTGAATGGTGAATGATGCCCTGTTTCCCTGATATGCCAGGCTGGCTGCGATTCGGTAGCTGGGACCGATTCCGTGGCGATGAAGGGGGGCTTCCTGGAACTCCTTTGTTTAGATCAAATAAGGTGCGGAATCTTCGAGCCGATTTCTACTGGACCAAAAGTGCCTGGCTGCGTTGGGGATTGTGCCTGATGCGGCCCTACATCATCTGGGATTCGGCCAAGGAACTGACGTGCCCTGAGCATGACATGGTGGCTGACTATTTGACTAGACATTCAGAAGCGCGTGCTCTATACAGACCAGAGCAAATTGGTGAACTCAAATATTACGACATCCTGGGGATGGCCGAAAAGATGCCAAAACGAGACCAAAGTTCGTCAAGTTGACAATTCATAGCACTTGTGCTACGATATAATCAAAGTCCAAAGGAGGCAATCCCATGACCGAAACCCGTGAGCAGAAAGCGCAGCGGCTGGTGGATCAGGGCTGTATCGAACTGAGCTGCCATAGTTCCCTCTACACGGAAGCCTCAGTGCGAGGAGACCATAGTCTCTATAATACCTGCGTCTTGGCCAACGGATACTTCTACTGTGATTGTGAGTGGAGTCGCTACCATTCCCATACCGACGATCTCTGTGTCCACGCACTCGCGGTCAAACTGACCGTGGAAGCGGATGATGAGGCGGAACGCGCTCACACCGAGACGCTGCTGAACGCGCTAGATGAAACATAGGGCATCTGATCTAAGTGCCCCGCCAGCGAGCGGATAACTTACGCACTCGCGGTCAAGTTGGCCGTGGAAAGGGACATACCCAAGGATACCGACTTGTCAAAGGAGGAGACGTGCAACAAATCATAGAGGAACTGAACAAGGCCCTAGCACACCTGGTGAAAGCGGAAGAGAGACTTGACCAATTCGATAAATCCATCTTAGCATTCGACCACGCCTGCATCTATACTGACGGGGCAGCCTATAGGGTCAGATATGTCCTGAAGATGCTGAAGCAAGAGCAGGAGGCAATGAAGATGAAAGAACCGTGGGAGATGAGACGCGATGAATATGCGGGGACAGCTACAGGAGACGAGGCAGAGGCAGCCATCAAACGTTTGAGTATAGAGATGCCTGGTTTTGTTGGGAGGCAACGGTCTATGTGGCCTGTGGGAGGCAACGGTCTATGTGGCCTGTGAGACGCTTTTTTGGCAAAGCACATCGGTTGTTGGTCTTAGAAGCCCTAGCTGCTGGCAAGCCTGTGCCCCCCGAAGTCCTGATCGACTATCCTGATTTAAAGGAGAAATGAAATGGGCTATATGCGACATCACGCGATTATCGTCACCTCGTTCGGTGAAGACTGGCTAGTGCCCGCACACGAGAAGGCAATAGTGATATTCCCGATTGTGAGTCCTATCTTGGAATCAGGAATGAATCATTATCTATCATTCATCATACCATGTGATGGAAGCAAAGAAGGCTGGTCTGCATCAAACGAGGGTGATGAACGAAGGGACAGATTCATCAATTGGCTTCATGCCCAAGAATACAATGATGGTTCTTCGTGTCTGACCTGGGCTGAGGTGCAATATGGAGATGAGGATGGAGAGCAAGTAGTTCTTCGCCATAGCAACTGATAGGAGAAAACATGAGAACAAACGACTGGTACGAATGCACCGCACGCGAGGCATCGTCGCGCGGCGACCAAGCTCTTATGAGGGCAGCCCAAGCCGCGCAATTTGCGGCACAGCCTTTCGAGGCTTACATCGACGGCGTCATTCGCCACCTCAATGGTGCTCTTGTTGAAATCGACCGCATCGTTCAGAGCGCGATTGAAGACGGCGACGACCCGCGAGCGTCCGCCACTCACGTTGCAGAGCGGATCATCAATACCGTCACCTGGGCGGTCGCAAATGCACAGATCGGGTACTTGGTCACTTCTGCAGCGGCACTCGACGAAGCGGCGAAAAAGTTACCCAAGGAAACATAAGCAGAAGGGAAAAGTCCGATGTCAACGAGTTGGGAGATTCTAGGAGTTCGCCAGCTCCTTGAAGAGTTGCAGGCCGACGCTGAACTAGGCCGCCTCGTTCGTGGGATGCGGCGGGGCAGCACATTACTCCATACTACTGACTGCAAGAACAGGCCAGATTGGGTAGCAAGCTGGAGCGGTGGTGGCGGCTGTATAATCACCAATAGCGGCTCAGATGACCCCACCGTGGCCCTACGTTCGATTCAACGAAAGGAGGAAGACGATGCCTATACCGATACCTAGCCTGCGAGAACAGTTGTTGTGTGTCCACGTCGGTGGGCCAGCCGTTATTAGTGGAGACCATTACGGTTTGCTTATGAGTATGATAAACAAACTGGAGATACTAGCCGAGAAAGTCGAGGCATTGGAAGAGCAACAAGAGCTTTGTTGTGGTGAGTGTCGATTCTTCAACCGCACATTCGCTTGCTGTAAGGTTTGTTCTGGAGAGCGCAGGAGGACTCCAGATCACGAAATCTGCGATGAATTTGAAGCTCTACCTCCTGTAGTGAAAGCCGTGGAGCCTAGCGATATCCGAATCGCCGAACAATACAACACGGTTATCCGCAACCTGTGCAAAGAGCTTGCCGAGGCTAAAGCAGAATGTGGGCGACTGTGCAAGGAGAATGACAAAGCCAAGGCGACGATAGAAAGGCTGCGGGAGAAGCGGGGTGAAAGGGAAGACTTGTTGACAACTCGTAGGAGGGTGATTCTGCGACTATACAGGCGGCGTAATGAACTGTGCAAAGAGCTTGCCGAATCCAAGGCGACGATAGAGAACTTACGCAAGGAGTACGACGTTGCCAAGGATGACCATGAAGCATACAAAGAGGAAGCACGCAACAGAATCTACACTCTGCGCAAGGAACGCGACGAGGCTGAGGCGGCCATAGCGAAAGACCTTGAACACACGATTATGTGGCGTAACCGTTGGAGTCTAGCTCTTGAGGAGCGTGACCGAGCGGAAGCCCAGATCAAAGAACTAGAAAACCATATCCTACGAATGATGCACAAGGAGGCGGGATGACGAAGAACGAGACTAAAGCGTTCATCGTAATTCTCATTGTAGCAGGTGTGTTCCTATCCTCGGCATATTCAATATTTTAGGTGAACGCAATATCCTCGACGGCCTACTGGCAGACGGATACGATGTAGTCATTGATCGTTCGATTCGGCCTGGAGAGGGGCGTTACATAGTGAGGATTTGGCGGGATGGTGGCTGGGTGGCGGTAGAAAGATGAACGACCAAGCACAACTATGCTACGTGGAATTGCCCTTCGTGTGGTTCACGATGAATCTGCGTGAGCAGTCAGGCGACGATTGGAATGATGCACCCTACGACTGCAATGCTGGCCCTCCAACTTTGAGGCGTGGACAAGATTGGAAAATCTTTCGTGTGGCCGTCTTTGCCAATCCTTACAAGCATCAATTGATGACTCCAGACAGTAGTCATTCCAACACTTGGTGGTCAGTCGATGATATAAATTCAGGAGCTGTGCCCTGGCTGCGCCTAACTGAATCAGACTGGAATCCGCAATCGATAGCGACACTTATGGCTGGCATTACCTACTCCGAATTCAAGGAATTCGCTGCTCGTTATGGGTTGCTCATCTGGCTTGACGAAGCACTTTAGCCAAATTTGACAAATCATAGCATCTGTGCTATGATATGCTCAATCAAAGGAGGCGTAATGCAAACCCTAGACTTTGGCGAGATCATGGAGAACACCGCATATTGGTACGATAATTACGATCTGATATGTCCCTACTGTCACGGGGAACCAGAACACGACTGTTCGACGTGCGGAGGGGAAGGATCGGTTGAGTGCTCAGAATGCGCGGGATTTGGTATAGTAGCTGATCGAGAGTGTCAAAAGTGCAAGGGAGAAGGTGGTTTTCCTTGCAAGGACTGTGGTGGTGAAGGTGAAATATACTGTGAACAATGCTCCGACGGCCACTTTGAGGTCATGTGGAACACGGCCTATGAGGTCAAGGTCTGGGATGATTGGCTAGACGTTGATCGCAGCAGTCCCAAGTGGAAGAAAGCCTACAAATTGGCTTGGGATAATGGCTTTTGTTTGATCGAACACAGGTGCAAGCAATACCTCCTTATGGGTATGTGCGGGCAAGATTGCACTTGGCTGATTCACTACACCAGGTGGAAGTTGCAGAGTTTCCTGGATGAAGAGGATTGTCAGCAGTGTATCGGATCTGGTGGCTATGTCTTCTTACGCGACCAGGAGAAAAGGCGCGAACTCTGTGAATATATCAAGGGCCGACTAACGCCACCAGAAGACTACGCCAAAAGTTACGCCTATGACATCGCCAAGATTGATCGTATCTATGAATGAGCGTACTTGGGTTAGAGCAACAGATTCCGAAGGACATAGCATCATCGCCGAGGCTAACCACGATGGCACGTTTACCACTTGGAGTTACTCAGTGTATGGGGCTATTGGAAGTACTGGTGAACCACTACCAGGAGTCACCATCTCACCCACGACGAAGCAAGATAAAAGCGACATAGATCGACTGGAAAAGATGTTGGCAAAGTCTGAGAAGCGTAGTCAAGCATGGTACAATTGTTACCGAATAGCGCAGGGACGATGACTGATCGACTCGACGTTGGCGACGGAGACAGTATTCCGATGACCCTTTCCGCAATTCAACCAGGAGACTACATCCGCAGTCAATTAGCCCCACACATCGTCGGTCGCGTAGTGCGGCGTGGCGTTGTGACCCGCTATCCTGCATTCATCATCGAGAACTATAGGGGCATTCTAGCCGTGGTTTTGGAATCAGATACGGTGATTCTTGGTTTGAGCAATATCCAGGACTTAGAACAACGCATCAGCGACGAATTTGACAAGGCATAGCACTTGTGCTACTATATAGTCAGGAGGAAAAATGAAACGTCCCATCTGTGTCAAATGTGAAACAGAGTTCCAACCATTCAAAACAGGGATAGCAGTAGTAGATATGTTCTCATCACCTCCAGAGCCATACCAAATATGGCTGGCCGACTTATTCGAGTGCCCCGTGTGCAAAGTGCAAATCGTAAGTGGATTCGCGGATAGACCGTTGGCACGTCATTTTGAGGCTGACTTTGAGCGTCGTCTATTGGAAAGTGGTGGAGATTCTCCAGTGTATAATTACGAACGCACAGGTGAATAGTTGGCGAAAAGGAGCATTAGATGACACAAGAGCACGATCCGCTTGACAACGTTGAGAGTGCTATGGCTGATGTCAAAAAGGCATTACAGGAGATAGAGGAGAAAGAAGCCATCGGCCAATTGGCTGTCCAAGGCTGGAAGGACTATGCTGCTGCACTTGACAGATGGCAGGCAGCCCTGGCAGGCATCGGACTTTCTGTGTCTGTCCCGCCAGCGGGCGATTCATAGGGAGGTGGGCGAATGACAAGACTGACATTCCGGCAGGGCTTGCTCTGCATCGTCGTTTGCCTGGCCCTGCAAGCATTCCTGTGGATATTGGAGATGGGGGCATGAAGGAGGCAACAACATGAAAAGTGCCTGTGCAATCAACTATTCTCATAATGGTGATTTCTTCAACATCATGGTACACAGAGGTGGTGATTATGGCCCCGACTCACAGTGCGAGTTGTGTTCTCTCACCAAGCAAGAGGCATGGCTGGTCGCTAAGTGGGCCGACGAAGTGTTCAACAACAAAACTTACCGCTTTACTGGCAGCAGCCCTTGGGGGTGGACTATCTTCCTACCTGAACGGGAGGTGAACGAAAGGCCATTAGAAAAGTTCGGGCCAATCGAGCGTTTAGTAGAAGCCATCGGTCGCCATCCCACTGCAGAAAGCGACCCCGATGTTATCGATGCAATCAACGCTGTAGAGGATGCCCTGAAACAGGAGGCCACCGATGCCACTGACTGACGAATGGATCAAAGAGCAACTAAAGATCTGCGAAAAGGCGGTTCCTCCTGGCCAACTCGTAAGAAGTTCCGATGCTCGCTTCATCGCTGCGGCCCGCGAGGGCTATCCCCTGGTGCTCGAAGAAGTCCAGAGACTACGTCGGTCTAAGGCTGATATGCTAGCACTCCTTGAGGGTATGGCAGCCAACCTAACGGCTATGAGAAAGTCATTCGAATGAGGAAGGGTGCAGTCGCCGAAAGGCGTAGGAGTGAAGGGTTACGGGGGAGGAACTACCCTGACCGTGCCCAGATCGGGTGCGATTGTACCCAAAGGAGGAGCGATGACGAAACTGAGTGAGGCCCAGAAACGGGTGCTGACGGCATGTTGGGTTACGACTGGTATCTGGATGAATACGTGGGGTGGCCGATGGAGCATAAGCTGGTCTGAAGACGACACTGGTGAGCATTTTCAGCCACAACGCAAGACTGTGGAAATACTGGAGGGCTTGGGATTGTTGCGGCGCGATCCCCCAGGTCTGGCAATCAACTTTGAGTACCATCTCACCGACAAGGGCCGCGAGGTGGCGAAGGAACTGGAGGAGCAAGATGCCGAAACTGAGTGAGCGCGTGCCGTGGTATGAACAGACTAGACAGGCGGCATGGAGCAGGGAACTGGCCCAGGAAGTGGAGGCCCAAGGGGAGCGGCTCGACATCCTGGAGGGCAAGTACCAGCAAGCCCCAGTTGACCGCAGGCTCGTGGAGGAGGCACTGGCCACAGCCCTAGAATGGGAGAAAGGGTTTGTAGAGGATTCATGGGCACTCTCCAACCTTCTATTGGTTATTGACCCCCTCCGCCGCGCCCTGGAAGGAGACCCGGATGACCAAGACTGACGCCGAATGGCGAGCACTGGATCAACGAATAGCTTGCGAGATTATGGGGTTGCTTACCTGGGACGACCTAACCCCTGCGGAACGACAAGACTACATTGACGTTACGCCCAAAAAGTTCCTCGACATGTCGCTGGAGCGGTGGAAGAAGAACTATTGGAAGCGCCAATATGAGTCTGTGTTCCCCCTCCATGCGTTCTCTGGCTGGCAGCCCCATCTCGACGTGGAACAGGCACTGAGGGCGCTGGACGCGGTGAGAGTCAAGGGCCACGACATAAGCATTGATCAAAAGACTGGCGAGCCTCGGTGTTGGGTAACGATTTGGATGGAGAATGCCCCGCACATTGTAGAGACACACGATCTTTTGCCAAAGGCCATCTGCTTGGCAATCGAGCAGTGGCTGGATGCTCAGGAGGAGGAGCAACAAGATGCCCAAGAGTGACGCCGAGTGGCAGGCCCTGGACGAGCGGCTTGCGCGAGAAGTGATGGGGTGGCACAAACGCTTGTTCTGGTGGTCAGTCGATGAGTCCGGTTGCCCCGTTAGTGTGCATTTGATTCCAGGCTGGCAGCCCCATCTCGACGTGGAACAGGCACTGGAGGCGCTGGATACAGTTGCGGATAAATATCCAGGTGTAGGATATACGCTGGAACGTGCGACACCAAAGCGGCTACGCGGCTATATGTGTGCCCTTGGGAATCCCGATGCGCCTGAAACTTTGGCCTTTGCGCCTACTCTGCGCGAGGCCATCTGTCTGGCAATCGAGGCATGGCTGGACGCTCAGGAGGAGGCGCAAGATGGCTAAGGCAGTCTTGTTGACCGTGAACTATCAGACCGAAGTCGTGAGATGGTCATTCGTGGATGGGGAACAGGCCATATCGAAGGCCCATGCTTTCTGGGAGTCAATTGAGAAAGATTGGCCTGGTTATTCCTCGGTAGTTATCGGAGACGAAGAGGCAATAAAGGAACATGCAGAACGCATTCTCAAGACTTTGGGCTTGGGAGAAGCAAGATGACCCTGGCTGAAGCTAAGGCCGCTATCGAGGCCCTTCCTGGCGTCCACGAGGTTACTGAGTTCGTCGTGCGCGACGACCTCGCCAAGCCAGAGTATGTGCGATTCAACATCTACTGCACCAATCCTGACCTCCTGGAGACGCTACGAGACATCCAAGAGAACTTGACACGAGACTTAGACTGTATGGTTTTCATCAATCTGAAATTTGACAAATCATAGTGATTGTACTACAATAATGGAAACTAAGTCTTGAGGGAGGCGAATAAAATGCCGATCTATCGTTTCTCTGAATCAGGCACTTTCTCTGTCTTAGTCGAGGTAAGAGCCGAAAACGAAGAAGAAGCCCGTGAACTCATCGGTGATGGTGAGGGAGAGGAGATTGAGAGTTCATTGCAATATTATGATCCCTACTCTGAGCTTCAAGAGGTGATAGACGAAAGCCCTATATTGATTATCGACTCTTGTGACCATCCTGTTGGAGTAATGGTAGAGAACAAGGACGAAACGAGAAAACAACCACCAACTTAGGAGGTTAGGAAATGCCTACTGGATATACCGCTGCCATTTGTGAAGGTGAAGTAACGTTTCGTGATTTCCTATTTAGCTGCGCAAGAGCCTTCGGTGCTTTCGCCTCTATGAGAGATGCGTCGTTAGACGAATCAATTCCTGACCAAATAGAGCCTTCTATATGGCAGCTAAAACGGCTCCAAGAATCTCTTGAGTCCTTGGTTACGATGGAGTCTTGGAGTGACGATACTTGGAAGGAAGCAACTATAGCAGATTATGTGAAAAAGATGCGGCGGCGTCAAGAGGCAACAGAAAAGAATACTGTGCTACTAAGTCGCTACAATGCGATGCTGGAGAAGGCGAGGGCTTGGCTACCTCCTACCGAGGAGCATCAAGGATTGAAAGATTTTATGATCAAGCAGTTACAAGAGAGCATAAAATTTGATTGCAGTACAGATTTTTCAGAACCACGGCAACTCAGTAGCGCAGACTACAGACATAAGAGGTTGACCTGTTGTTTGGCAGATATAGAATACAATGCTAAAGGTTATCGAGAGGAATTGGATCGGGCCAAGGAGCGGACTGAGTGGATTCGGGCACTCAAAGATAGTCTAGATGCCTAAAAAGGGTTTCCAAGTTGGCGATGTCTTGATACATCCTTCAACACAAAGCTTATGGGCTGTGATCGAGGCAGAACCTGACTTAGTGCTACGTGATCCTTATGGTCTAGAACCTGACCGTCGTATGCCATCTTTCGTGGCGACAACAGTTGTCTTTGGTGAAGTCTTCAAATTCGCTTGGCATCACGAAAAAGAGAAATATGACCGCAATTGAAACCATCCTCTTAGAGTATGCTGAACTATTCTGCACTGTGCAGGCTTGGGACGATGGTGACTTGGCGATGGGTCGGTATACAGTCGCCATCGGAGATCTGATTTGGTTTATGCCTGATTCTCCTGATGAGATTTGTGAATGTGGAGGAGATTGGCTAGAAAATTGGTGGTGGACTCCAAAGGACTACTTTGGAAAACCTCTCTCTTTGGATGAACTGCCAATCAAGGTGCTCAGGAAAATCATTTCTCTAGACGAGGAGGAAAAATGCCTATTTATCGTTTTATTGAGTCCGGTAATTACTCCCGTTTCTGTGAAGCTGAGGCTTCTGATGTAAAGGCGGCATTCAAACTCCTTGATGATGGCTTAGTCGAGGAGGTCGATGGGTCGCTAGAATACCGTAACTCCAAAGTCACCTTGCACGAAATTAAATTTCACAAAGGAGAATATGAAAGGATGCAGGAGATGACTAAGACTATCTCGAATCTCCTTTCAGAACATCGAAACTTCTTTGCCACTGTAAAAGCCTGGGACTATGGTGATTCGGCAGAGTACCCCAGATATACGGTTTTTATCGGAGAGGATGTTTGGTTTCTTCCTCAAGAGGATACTTGGAAGTGTGATGGTGTATGGGGAGCTTGGAAGTATGATGGTAAGTGGGGTCATGATTATTTAGGAGAATTGATTCCTTTAGATAAATTGTCTATTAAGATGCTCAAACAAATCATCACTTTAGGTGAAAAAGGAGCCTGAAATGCCTACACCAGTAGATTTCGTTGGCACAGTGTCGAGAGGATCGATAAGTGACGCGGAATTGATCAAGACGTTCGCTGCTTTTCTCGATTACTATTGGCCAGAAAAGGGGGAAGAACTTCGTTGGGAATTCTCGGAAGTCTTTGATTCATTGAAAAATCCTTCTCATTGGACAGATGATGAATGGGAGCCACCCGAAGAGCTTTCTCAGGTAGCTGGTGAGTTGGTGAATGTTATTTATTGGGACGCTCTAGACGACCTATCTCCAGAAGGTTACTTCTTTGGTGAAAACCCAAAGGATGCTAACGATATTGGCTACTGGCCGATTGGAGAAGAAGATGAGTAGTCTAGTAAAAGTTGTTTCAATATTTTGGATTTTCTCGACTTGGTTTAGGATTGTTTCTAGTAGAGATAGCGAATTTTCTTGGCCACTGTTTATCTTTTCCGTGTTTACAGGTCTCTGCATACTCGCTATCCCTTACTCTTGAAGCTTATGTCCAAGATAATTGCACTTGCTTTTATGTGGTCGTTTTTTGAGATGGGGTTTTGAGGAAGAATCGACTTCGGAGAGGGGACGAGATGAGGTACTATACAAATTATCAATTGGACCCTAATGCAGACGATTGGTCTCGCTTTATTGATGGAAGTAGAGCCAAAGCCATTCAGGATTTCATTGAAGACGCCGCACGGGGGTATGGTTGGTCAGATTTAAAGAGCGTCTGGATTGGTGAAGGTAGCGACCTTACCTGGTATAAACACCAAGAGGACATGATCGAATTATCTGTTGCCTTCCCCAATGTGCTTTTTACTTTATGGGGTAGTGGTCAGGAATCAGATGATCTTTGGAAGGAGTACTACTTCGGTGGAAAATGCCAGGCAGTAAAAGGAGAAATCATCTACCCCACCTTCGATGAGAGCCAGTTGAAGTGCCTTAATAAAGAGTGTCCCTCCTGCTACGGTGAGGGCGTTCTTCACGCCGATGGATATGGAAGCATCGGTTGTCCCAGATGCAATGGGGAAGGGGAAATAGATGATACTGAAATGTCCTAACTGTGACACTGAGTTGCGACTTATGGTGACGCTAACGTTCGTGGACGTTCAAGCGAAAGGTGAGGTTGATGAAAGTGGACTCGCCCACTTTGTATTCGGCGATACAGGTGTGCGAGCGGGAGATCGAATCAACTCGATCTACTGTCCAAGCCCGTCATGTGATTGGACGTGTGAAGATGCTTGGGAATTTCTACGATTGGAGGTAAAAAATGTCTAGATTAAACAGTGTGTTATGGGAGCTATATTTACGAGGTGATCCACGAATTTCGGTGATCGATTCCTTTCAACAAAACTCGCTCTCTTACGTCAAGGTTGTCGTCAATGACGGCAGCCATGATATTATGGTTCAAGAGATAACTGGATACCCCTTTACGTTTCTAGGACATGAAAAAGAAGCGTTGAACGACGCCATAGAAAAAGCTCTCGTAAAGGCAGCGGATATCATTACACAAAGGGCAATTGCACCAGTGATAAAGCTATTCGATGAAACTCTGTAAAACCTGTGGCAAGGAATTCGTCGATTTCTGCAAGCCTTGTGCTGTGCGAGCAGCTATGCGAAACATCAGGAGACAAGATGCTCTGAGAGGTTTGGCGTGTAGTCAGAAGCAGACTCGCCAAGCACGAGGCAGAGCACTAATCGAATTAGACGATCCAGAGCTTGCGACCAAGATCGTCTTAGGAGATCCCGATTCATACCTCCGAAGGGCGTCTTTGATGTTCATTCGAGACAAGGAAACCTTGATGGAAGTCATATTTACCGACGATGATTGGCAGGTTAGACAGGTTGCGATTAGTTGTATCAAGGATACGTCGTTGCTCAAAGAAGTTATGAGGAGCTTTGCACAGGAGAGCACTAATTATCGGTTTGCGAAGGAATGTTTGGAGGGATTGAAATGACAATAAAACTCTATAAAGGAGACTGCTTGGAAATTCTACGAGATTTCTCCAGTGACTCTATCGACGCCATAATCACAGATCCTCCATATCCAAAGAAGTTTCTCTATCTTTATGAGGCTATAGCAACAGAAGCCAAACGAATCCTCAAACGGGGTGGTAGTTTTATCGCTATCACTCCTCATTATGCACTGCCAACGATTCTGGAAGCGGTAGGAAAGCATCTAAAGTATCGTTGGATACTTTGTATGTGGCAAGCCAAAGGGCCACATCCTAGAATGGCGATGGGTATGGAAGTCTTGTGGAAGCCTGTGGTTTGGTGGGTTAAGGAGGCTTGGCCACAGGGAAGAGGTTTCGTCACCGATGGTTTTGAATGCCCTTCACCAGAGAAGGGATTGCATCATTGGCAACAGAGTTTATCTTGGGCGCAGTATTGTATACGATTTGTTCCTCCAGATGGCGTCGTTCTCGATCCCTTGATGGGTGCTGGCACTGTGGGTATTTCTTGTCTTGATACAGATCGATCCTTCATCGGTATTGAATCATCTGATGAGACTTATGCTAAGGCTGAAAAGAGACTTGAGGAGCATTTGGCGAATTTGACAAATCGTTGACATTGTGCTACTATATGGTTCAGGTGGGCCGGAGTTTATGGGTTATCATATAGGAAGATCCCACGAACAAAGACACGTCCACCGTCGTGGTTGGGGTAGCTCAGTTGGTAGAGCACTAAACCCGTTGGGCATAACATATCTGCAAGGGTCGAGGTTCGACGGTTATCCATGTTAAGGAAGAGGTCGCTGGTTCGAGTCCAGCCCCCAACCAATTCGGGCCGAAGTAGGTGGGTTATCGTAAAGTAAAGACAAAATTCATAACGTCTCTTTTCCAAGCAGCAAAGGCAAACAGCAGGCAAGGTACAAGAAGCGTTCTGAATTTGGCATACTAAAATCCACTTGCAATAACACGCCCGATTCAAAGGAGGATCGATGTATCAAAGACACTTCAATGTCCGAAAGACTTCTCAGAAGGAGCCGATTCCAGGTAGAGCAGATATGGCCGTCAACGAGGCTGGTGGCTATGTCTGGGATGTAGACGACTGGAAGCGTCTCGACAGGTTTCTGATCTTGGGAGCCGAAGGTGGTACATATTATGTAAAGGAGCATAAGCTGACGCGGGAAAATGCAGAGGCGGTGCTCCGTTGCATCAATGCCGACGGCGAGCGCGTTGTAAAGCAGGTCGTAGAAATCTCCGAGTCTGGTAGAGCACCAAAGAACGATCCTGCCCTATTCGTCTTAGCTATGTGTGCTGGACTGGGTGATGCAAAGACGAGATCCGCTGCATTGCATTCGTTGAATCGGGTAGCCCGCACAGGAACCTATTTGTTCACCTTTGCTACTTATATCCAAGCCTTTCGTGGCTGGGGTAGAGGACTACGTGATGCTGTAGGCTCGTGGTATACCGAGAAATCGGCTGAAAACTTGGCCTATCAATTGGTGAAGTATCGACAGCGAGGTGGTTGGACTCACCGTGACTTGCTGCGATTGAGCCATCCTGAGACGAACTCCGCCGCACATAAAATTCTTTTGGATTGGATCTGTCATGGCAAAGAGTGGTTGATGACCGTTGTAGATACAGGAGAGCAGTGGCAGAAGTTCGTGGTCGGCTACGAGCTGGCATCCATCACTGATGATGCGAAGGAGATCGTGCGGCTGGTTAGCGATTGTAAGTTGCCTTGGGAAGCTCTTGATACCAAGTGGTTGCGCTCCCCAAAGGTTTGGGAAGTCTTGTTGCCTAATACTCCCCTTTGGGCATTGATGCGTAACCTTGGTAGGTTGAGTGACATTGGACTACTCGCCCCCCTTAGTGAAACATCAAAGTATGTAGTGCAGAGATTCTCTGATGTTGAAGCTCTAAGCCGTTCCAGATTGCACCCATTTACTATCCTATTGGGAATGCGCACCTATGCTGCAGGCCACGGGGCTAGAGGAAATCTGAAGTGGCAACCAGTCTCGCAAGTTGTGGATGCTCTCGATGCTGCCTTCTATGAGAGTTTCCAAAACGTAAAGCCAACTGGGAAACGTTTCGTCTTGGCCGTGGATGTCTCTGGAAGTATGACCTCTTCTATGGGCGATAGTCCACTGACGGTACGTGAGGCAGCAGCAGCTATGGCTATGGTAACTGCTCGAACCGAGCCAAACTATACAGTGGTGGCCTTCTCTGATACGATGGTTCCTATCGAGGTCTCACCGCGAGAGCGTCTCGACGATGTAGTCAGGAAGTTTGGCGGGCTTGCCTTTGGAGGCACTGACTGTGCATTGCCTATGCTGTGGGCTTTAGGTTTAGATGTTTATTGTACTCGTTACCCTCGTTATTGGAGTCGCCAACTGCAACCGCAGGTGCAGCAAAAGCGCGATGTCGTTCCCGCAGATTGTTTCATCGTCTACACAGACAACGAAACTTGGGCTGGGGATATTCATCCAGTGCAGGCGTTGAAGCAATACCGCCGTGAAACTGGAATCCCAGCAAAACTAATCACCGTGGGTATGACCAGTGAGGGCTTTACCATCGCCGATCCAAATGATGTTGGAATGCTAGATGTGGTAGGTTTTGATTCCGCTTGTCCGCAGGTCATCCAGCAGTTTATAGAGGAACCAACAAAGGAGGCGTGATGAACCCTGAAGGGGTAGTTTCTTTGCTAGAGCGAATCGGTCAAATGATTTCTCCCGCTGCTCAACAAGTGTGGATCATCACAGTGCGTAATATCATCGTTCAAGGCTACACTTGTCTAGTTTGGGCTGTAGTTACCTTTCTAGGAGCATTGGTTTCTCTCAAAGTAGGTTTTCATGGGCTTGGTCTTCAAAGGAAATGTGATCGTGAGCATTGCAGGGAGACGAATTCTGCAAATGACTTCGTAGCAACTGGCCTTTTCCTTTTTGCTCTATTTGCGGTCTTGTTCGCCATCTTGATTACCTCCGCAGTTTCTTATCTATCCGTTCCTGAATACTATGCGATGCAGCGACTGATTAATATGTTACAGGGGAAATAGAGGGATTCTTGATAATCGCTTATGGGATTCAAACCTGGCCTGGAGCGATGACGTGCCCGTTTTCCTTGCCACATCCATCGGTTAGATTTTCCTGCCGTCGATGCAAGTTTTGCTGGTGGATACTCTTGGGTATCACATCAGATGATTGGGCGGAGGTTCGTTGTCCACAATGTGGGGAAGTAGCCTTGTTGCCACCAATAGCGATTGAGGTATTCTAAGGAGGAAAAGTGACGACAAAACTTAGTGAACGAGTGCCCTATACTGACACGCTTTGGGCGAATTGGCTCAAAGAGTTAGCTCAACTTGTTGAGCGTGGGCAGGAGGAGAATTGTTGTTTACGCGAAGAATTGGCACGGATTGCCAAGTCTATTTTGAGAGGAGAAATCGGTGAGCCACAAACCTGTGCCGAAGTTGTCTATGAGCCACAGGACTATGACGAGGCTGTGTCATTATGTAAAGGCTGGAGGCGTCTTCCAGAAGACTACCCTTTTCGGCCCCTGCTCTGGGAGTTGAGGAATTCAGAAGGCACTTGTACTTGCGATGTTCGCGGACACTTACCACCGTGGGAAACCATAATGTGGCCCGACCTTCTCAAGGAGATGAATGAGCCTTGTAGTGGAGAGTCCCCAGACTTCTATTTGACCTGGAGTGCTAACAACTTGAAATGGTTGTGCTCTTCTGCTATCCATCCGTTCCTGCGACAATTCGATAAAGAGAGTTTCGGTGGTGCTGTTTGTGGTGCTTATCTGCGCTTGAAAGGGCACAAGGATTGGGCTGATCGGTTGTGTCGATGAATTTTAGTCGAGATTGGAGAAGCGGTGCATCACTCAGAAAGGTTGGATCGATAATTGTCTTAGAGTGTGACTATGATCCTGAGTTGATCGAGCAAATCAAGGAGAGAATTCCATCTTGGGAGAGAACTTGGAATCCAGCAACTAGGCAATGGGAATTTGCGGAAAAGCATACAAGGTTAGTTCAGCGGCTTGTTAGAGATTACTTGAATGAAATAGTGTCTATTGAGGAGAAACTATGAAAAGAATTATGCAGCGAATGATAGGAGTCGATATTGAAAGTTGGCGTAAGACTGGCGACTTAGTAGATCAGGGAAAAATTGCTTCGCGGGCAGCCTTCGTTAGAGAAGCGCACACGAGGCATTTGCAGGAATACTTTATCTACGAATCGTTGCCCCTTGAGGATAAAGTCGCCGTGCTTATGAAGAACTTACAAGAATTGCTAGAGCGTTTGGGAAAGTTAAATTGCTCATAGCCACCAAGATTGCAGATACTTTCTTTGCCACCTGTGAAGCGCATGGACTCAATCCAAACTTCGTCGCTTCTCATCTGGTGACGGAGCACTCATTTGTTTTAGATGTAGAACTGGTCAAGCCTTGGAAGAGACTGTATTCGTCGAATTGTCGAGACTTGCGAATCTCCAAGAACGCAACTGAGACTATAAGGGATTTGTCAGTTCTATATGACTGTTCCAAACAAGCAATCTTGACTGCACTAATCCAACAACACTTACCAGTTCTACAATTCTCATTAGTAGTCTATCCAGTGTTGGAGAAGTTAGCAGATAAAAAGTTCAGGCCCTGTGTAGGTATCTACATCGACATCTATGAAACTCTTTCAAATCTGGCGAAGCGAGAGGGAGTAAGCCGCACCAAATTAGCCAAAGACATTTTTGTCTCGCTTGACAGAGATACCGTTTTAGAGGTTGCTCGATCTGAAAAATTCCAGTCTTATTCCAAGCAATTACACGATAACGCCACAGTTATGAATCTTCCAGAGTCTTTCTATCTTTCATTGAGGGAGGCCAAGGATCGTTACAAAGCGAATATGGTCACTTTGGCCTCATTCATCCTTCTTCAAGAGTTTGAAAGCATAGCGTCGATTGATTTGAAATCGGAGTGGCGTGATTTTTTGTGGGATTCATCGTCATAATTATTTTCGCCTGTGTCTTATGGGGAGTCTTTTTGATCTCCTATGTTTCGTCGAAGCTGAAAAGCGAACCAGTAATCCACGATCAAACAGTTTGGGAACCAGAGTTATTCTTGCCAGACGATGGGCCTGATTTCTATGAATACGAAGAGGATGGTCGAGTGCGAAGGGCAGAAAAAGGATCAGATACTTACACCATAATCTATGGGAAACTAGGTGGGAGGAGGTAAAATGGGTATTCGGGAGGGCATTATCGAGCAACTGTTAAAAGCTCCACAGGAAATCGAGGAGGCTGAAATACGTTGTATCGATGAGCAGGTGCGTTTAGACAGTATGAAGCGTGAGAACTTGGAGTCAGCACGATTGATTCTTCAACAAGCTGAGTTTGATGCCAGTGCTCTAGCCTATGGTTTGGACGATCCAAAAACGTCGGTAGTGAAGGGGCGAAACGCAGAAATTCGTAAGATTGAGTTAGGAAGGTTTCTATCGAGGGAGAAAGGATTGGTGGATGCACAGGAGAGGGTGAATGAAATAGCGAGAAGGATGGCGAAGGTAGAGGCGTATTTGGGGATGTTAGAAGCGGCATTACATGGAAGGCAGAATACATTGAGGGCTAATATAGCCCTCGCACAACTCTTAGGAGGAAGAGATGACTGACTTGATCAAGAAGGAAGAGTTTTTGCCAACGGCAGTTCCAGAAATCCCCGACGACCTAGTAGGGGAAGGTATGGAAGCCTTTGGGAGAGCAGATTTAATAATCCCTCGCTATATCAAGAGGGAAGCTCTCTCAAAGATCACAGAAGGTGAACTTGGTTGGTACATTAACAACGTAACTAGAAACGCGAAACCACTAATTAAGGCTGTTCTCTTGCGGTTTACCCACGGCAGGGCGATGTTCGATCAAAAGGCAAATCTGTTATGCTCCAGCAATGATGCACATACTCCGATGGAACGATTTCGTGGTGAATACGCCAAGGTATGTTCTGATTGTATAAATGCCAATTGGGGAAAGGATCGAACCAGACCTCAGTGCCCCATTATGTACAACTTTCTTTGCTGGGACTTACAAGAGAACAGTCCCTTCATGCTGTCGATGCGTGGTATGAGCGTCAGACATGCAAAGAGAATCTTGAGTGAGTTCAAGATTCGTTTTAAATCGGTTCTCTTTGCAAGACCTGTGGTGATATCTTCCATCGGCCCAATCACAGGAGACATCGGAACTTGGTATGAAACGGTGATAAATGTTGACGAAGAGGCGTCGAAGACCTACGATTGGCGTCCCTTCCGCGATAAGTTCCTCGAACTCCGCGAGTTCCAAGTCACCACCGAGGTCGAGACAACCGTAGAGACTGAAGAAGAAACTGGCGTGGTCGAAGAAGAGGAGGGTGGGGATATTCCAGTATGATTAAATTGAGGAGAGTAAAGTGAAATGAAAGTATATCTAGCTGGCAACGTGCATACCAATTGGCGTCAGGAAATCATACGATGCTTTCCTACTATCGAATTCCTTCAACCCTACAAAGACGATAAAGGTAACTTTGTAGCCACTGAAGAGGGCGTCAGTTTGCTGCCTCCAGCACATTTCACGCTGCGAGATTTGCTTTTCATTGACAATAGCGATGTGATCTTTGGGTACATCGCTCCATATGGAAAACACAATAGGCATCACGGCTTGATGATCGAGTTGGGTTATGCAAAGGCTCTACGCATTCCCATCGTTCTCGTGTGCGAAATGTCAGAATTCGATATGGCTATAGAGATTGCTGACGTTGTGTTTTCCACTCTAGTAGATGGTGTGAAGTTCTTGAATTTCCTGATCCGAAAGAATCCAATATAAACTTTCTTTGACAAATAAAGGCTTCTGTGCTATCCTAGTTTGTGCAACCCTCGTTGACGAGGCAGGTTGGCCTCTGCCCCTCGTGGTGAATGCGGCGTAACCACCACGTTGAGGTTCGCCGAAATTATACACTAAGCAACGAGGGGTTTGCCTTCTCTATGGAAGAAAAAGGAAAGTAACTATGAAGAAGGTACGTACTGTGTATCTAATCGTATATGGTAACTACTGGCCTTCAGAAGTTGAATCCGTATGGTCTAACAGTAAAAAAGCACAACAGCGGCTTGATGCACTAGGAGGCGAAAAGGGAGGATGGAGAATATATGAAATTCCCCTAGATGATGCGGAAAAGGATTTTTGTGCCATTTTATAGCCAAATACATCCTTTGGGGTGAACGGGATGAATGAATATGGCGCGGGCGGCGTGGTGGGAACACGCTGAACAAAAACCTCAAGTGTACGCCTGTGGGTCAGCAAAGTCGTAAAAAGCTCTAGCATAGCCGAGTATAATGATGACCGCGTGACGAGCGGCCTACATACTCACAGTGTACGGGTCAGGCACGCACATAGCAGGTTCGAATCCCGCACCGCGCCTTTAGAGAAAGATAAAACCATTCCTTCTAATGAGATAAAACTTGCTCCTAGAAAACATCTTCTCCGACATAAATCCCAGTGAACAAATCTTAGTCACTCATCGGCCTCACGCAGGGGTTGGTCTTCTGCCTGGCGAGTTGGTCGATGGTGTCTCAGATGCTCTCGCTTATCGAGATAAGTTCAAGGATCACGACTGCTTCTTCGGCGTCGCTCCTCGAATCAGGGGCCTAAAAGAGACAGTCAGCAGAGTGACCTGTGTTTGGGCAGACATCGACTCTAAGGACTTTGGTTCTTCAGAGAAAGCTAAAGCGTCTATCCAAGCCATCCCTGCATCTCCTACTTGTCTTGTCTTCAGTGGTCATGGATTCCATTCCTATTGGAAGTTGCAAAGTCCAGTAACACCTGAAAAAGCACAGGAGATAATGCGTTCTTTTTGCAACACCATAGGCTCAGACCCAACCCACCATGCTGGATGGCGTTTGCGTATCCCAGGGAGCACTAACTTCAAGGAACCCGATCATCCTGTGCCAGTGAAGGTGATGGAGTTCAATGATAATCTCGCTTACGATCCCAATGACTTGTTAAGATTCTGTAAAGTTTCACAGCAGATCAAGAATATCATGTGGTCTGGAGAGATCACTAATAAAAAGCTCTGGGATTATCGTTCTCGCAGCGAGCGCGATCTAGTCGTAATAATGGAGTTGGTAAAGTGTAAAGTCTCTGATGCTGGAATAGAGCAACTGTGTCTCTCCTTACCGTTCGGTGAGCGAATCCAAGAGGATGGTGGCCTTCGACTTTTACACAACTACGACCTCCCCAGGGCAAAAGATCGTGCAAATAGAGCGCTATCAACTAATTTTCAGGAAGATAAAAATAGTTGTTACTGGTACATAACCGAAACTAAACGTAAAAGAGTCAGTACGTTCGTAATAGACCCTAAGAAACTCCTGAGGTCTGTAGAAAATAACGAGGATATAATCTTTGGAACGGTGCGATCACTCGATAAAGAAGTACCCAATCAAGCTTTCCCACGTTCGTCGTTCAATTCAACGATGAACTTCTTGAAGTCTATAAAGGACGCTGCATGGCAATGGTTGGGGACAGATTTTGAGATACGTAGTCTCCTTCCAGCTCTCACAGAACGACTTCGAGAAGATGATGCACCAGTAGCTTACGGAACGCAAGTTTTGGGAAGGCAGAAGAACTACTGGATAGCACAGGGGATGACTTTCGATGCCCACAAAGTATACGATGACCACGATGCTCCCTACGTACATATCCATACAGGGCGTAATCCACCAAAGTTGAGTTATCAATTCCCCGATCCTGTGCAATATAAAAAGTTAGTTCAGGATATCTGTACTTACTTGCCAAAGATCAACCACTCTGATGTGATGACTACGATAATCGGTTGGTTCTTTGCAGCTCCGCTATCGACAATTTTCAGGGAGGCGAAGATTCACTTTCCTCATTTGAATATCGTAGGAACTACAGGGAGCGGTAAAACCACCACTGTAGAGGATATTTTCTTGCCTTTATTTGGCTACGATCCCCCAACGGCATATTCTTACCACACCACCAGATTCAGTCTGCTCGCCCTCTTTGGCTCGACCAATGCGATCCCAATCTCTTTCGGAGATTATAGAGCTGTAGCTCGTTCTCAACGTCACGCTGATTTCCTCGATATAATGCGCACCGCCTACGACTGGCAACACGATATGCGGGGCAGGCAAGATCAGACCACGGTAGTTTATCCCCTACTTGCCCCTGTGTGTGTCGATGGCGAGGACGCTCTGGAGGATAACACAGGGGCTATCAAGGAGCGAGCTTTGATCGTGAACTTGCATCCAGATACCATCAAGGAGGGAAGTGCTTGCTACGAATCTATGAAGACGTTGATCAAATGTCCTTTGAGACTATTCGCTGGTAGATATATTCAATTTACCTTAGAGTATGGACAAAAGGAGATTTCTGAAATGTTTGATGCTGCTATGTCTGAGTTATTTACAGCATTCCCAGATGTTCTACCTGATAGGCTGCGAAGGAATCTTTCCGTTGCTGTAGTTGGAATCAAATTGTATAACGAATTCGCTAGGAGGTACGAAGCAAAGATGCTAAACTGGGATCGTGTAGATTTTATGACTACTCTAGACAACATTATGTTGAAGACTGTAACGGGAAGCACAAGGATAGCTGTGGATAGTTTCGTCGAAGATGTAGTGAACTACATCTCTCTACGAGGGCCGCAAAGATTTCAATGGAAATATGACGCTGCGGAGAATATACTTTGGATTCAGATGTACGCCGCTTGGGGATGGTGGCGGGCGGAGCGGATAAGGCAGGGGCGTGACTCGATGGAATACAAATCGATTAGGATTCAGTTAGAGGAGCGTCAAAACCGTTATGTGACTGAGACTAAACCTATCAACATCTCTGGTGAAGTCCATCGCTGCACAGGAGTTCACCTTGGACGAGCGCACAAGTGTGGTTTGGAAATACCCGACTGTCTTTCGTTGCACGAGGAAATCGGTGATGTCAAGGAGGATTATGCCTGATGAAATTACATTTGCTTTTCGAATCGAACAGTCTTGAGGAACGCTTTCGCCGATTGGTCACTGACAGCAAAGAGGAAATTGGAGGGTGGTTCTTGCGTGGCTATGTTGAAGATCATGGCATGAGCTGGAGCAAACTCAAGAAGCTTGGTTTGACACCAATCTATGTCATTGAGCATATCATCATTGCGCCCAATCATGCCAAGAATCCAGAAACAACGTGGTCTCCTTGGGATATAGAGAAGGCCACCGAATTGTCCAGGGCCACGGCCAACTTCTATGGGAATTGGCCTATCCACTTTCACACGCACCCAGGTCACGACGACCAAACCTGGACAAGGAAGCCGTCGGACAACGATGTGTCGTTTTGGCAATGGCTAGGCGGGGCTTGTAGCAATAACTTCGGCTGCATCGTGACTGATCGACCTCTCAGGTTGTGGCCTTGGAGCGTAGACGTGAGGATCGCCGCGTCGCCAGGGGCAACTACAGTGACTAAGGAGTGCGGAGGATTCCTTTCTTGGCGAAGCAGGATACTCAGAGAAATTAAAAAGAGCCATATTGAATAAGATCTCGATAGTTGATCGACTGAAGTGCGAGATTCTTTCCTTACTAGAGTGTCGTAGAAAGAAGGGAATTGATACATATGGGCATGAGTTGACAACTTGGGTGGACAAGAAATCAGCCATCATTGATTTACAGGAAGAATTAGTCGATGCTCTTGTCTATGCAAAAGAGATTGAATTAGAGATGGAGGAAATACTAAAGACTTTGAAAGAATTGATGATCGAAGTAGAGACTTATGAGTACCCTTCACAGACAGGGTGTTTAGCGGTAGTCCGAGCCAGAAAAATTCTCAAGCATTTTACTGATTGCCGATAGGGGAAAGGGAACGATGAGTAAACGAACAGAGATTCTTCGAGAATTGATTGGATTGTACGAGAGTCAGTCTCCAAACTTTCAAGTTGAGATCTGGCAAGATCAGCCCAATACTGCGGCTAGAATATTTTATTATAGTTTGCGGAAACTTGGGTTCTTCGGCTTTTCCAAAGTCTGCTATCCTGATAAATGGGATGCAGATTATGGAGTTCGCATTGCTGTCTATAAAGCATTAGGAAAAATTGCAAAGGAACTGGCGAAGGATAATGACTGAATGAGGATTATGCCTAGTTGTAGAATCTTTAATGATGATTGTGTGGAAGGTATGAAACTCTTTCCAGCAGAGAGTATCGATCTCGTTATTACAGATCCCCCGTTTGGCATTAATTTAGTACCGCATCATTCGGCTTATAATCGCACGCAGTCTCACGTAATGGAAGGATATGAAGAAATTAAGGCTTGTCAATATTTGGATTTCTCTCGAAGATGGTTGACAGAGGTATATCGACTCTTGAAAGATTCGGGAAGTGTATTCATTTTTTCGGGATGGACTAATCTCAAAGATATTTTAGTTGCTGTAGATGATGTAGGTTTCACTATTATTAATCATATTATATGGAAATATCAATTTGGCGTTGTTTGTAAGAGAAAATTTATTTCGTCTCATTATCATTGTCTTTTCCTCTGTAAAAATGACAAGAAGCGCAAATTTTTCAATAGTGCAAGATTCAATAAAAATGATAAGACTGAGACTGGAGGTAGCGCACGATATCGTGATCTAGAGGATGTCTGGATAATTAAACGTGAGTATTGGCGCGGTGATAAAAAGACTCCTAATAAGCTCCCAACTGAGATCATTGAGAAGATACTCGCATACACGAGTGAATTAGATGATCTAGTTATGGATCCTTTCCTTGGATCAGGCCAAGTGGCTGTAATAAGTAAAAGGATGGGCAGACGCTACTTGGGATTTGAGATAGTGCCTGAATACTATGCTTTCGCCAAAGAACGCTTGGAAAAAGGCATCTATCGGATTAAGAGCGATGCGAGAAAAGATTATGTCTGAATTGATGGATTGTGTTTCTTGCCCACTCCAAGGACAGAAATTAGTTTACGGCCACGGATTAGAAAAGCCTCGATATGTCATTGTTGGCGAGGGGCCTGGTCGTGATGAGGATCGCCAGGGAGAGGTCTTCGTCGGCCCAAGCGGACAACTATTGCACGGGGCGATAAAACTCGTGGGTCTTGATGACATCTTTCTCACCAATACAACTCTTTGTCTTCCTACTGATATGAAGTATAAAGTGCCTGCTGCCTACTGTTGTCGGAATCGACTAATCCAAGAAATCAAAGAGCACGAGCCTGAACTGGTCATCACCCTTGGAGCAATCGCTACCGACCTTCTTTTGGGAAAGGGGGCGGGAATAACTTTACGCAGAGGTAGAGTGTGTTTTTCTGAGGAATTGCAGACTGAGGTGCTTCCCACGATACATCCTGCAGCGGTTCTTCGCTACTTAGATTATTATCGAGATGTTTTATTCGATTTGAAGAAATCCAAGTTTTGGTTTGTCCCATCCTATCGCAGTGAATACGATCTGAGCGATCCAAAAGTCGATTGGTCGATTGTCGATGATCCTAAACAGGTGTTCGATGCTTTGGCGAATTCGCCGATGGCAGTCTTTGACATCGAAACCTCAAGTCTCAATCCATTGAATTGCAAGATACTCTGTGGCGTCGTAGCCACGAAAGATAAAGTCTTGGTACTCTCCAAAGAACTAGCCAACGACGTTTCCTTTATGTCCGCTCTAGCTGAGTATGACACTATTTGGATAGGACATAACTTCAAGTTCGACCGAAAGGTATTGAAGAGATGTCTCGGCGTTGATTTTGAGTTCGATTTCGATACGATGCTCGCTCATTACGTCCTCGACGAACGAAATGCCAAGAGGAAGGGCAACCACGGATTGAAGCATCTTGCCAGAGTTTATCTAAACGCTCTCGATTGGGATGTAAAACTCACCAAGAGCAAGAGTTACGCCGACCTTCCTCAAGATGTGCTCTATAAATATACAATGTGGGATGGATTCTATACCTACAAGTTGACAGAGTATTTTCAGAAAGCCCTTGAGAGGTATCCCAAGCAGCGGGCTGTTCTTGACAGAATCTTGGTTCCTCTGGCCAACGTCTTGGCAGATGTAGAACTTTTCGGTACGAGGATCGATTTAGCAGAGGTACATCGAGTCGATGAGCAACTAAAAGAGGAGCTTGGGCGATTGCGAATCGATCTTCGTAAGCTCGTCAAACACGACTTCAATCCAAATAGCACACAGCAATTAGCCAAGATTTTGTTCGATGAATTTAGATTGCCACAGATCAAGAAACGCTCGACCGACAAAGAAGTCTTAGACAGGCTCAAAGGCCATCCTTTCGTCGATGAGTTGCTAAAGTATCGTAAGTTGATGAAATTGCATTCTACGTATGTCGTATCTCTGGCAAAGAGTGTGCAAGATAATAGGATACACACTCAATTCCTTCTGCATGGTACGGTCACTGGACGATTGAGTTCTCAAGATCCGAATCTACAAAATCAACCAGCGGATACTCCGCTCATTCGTAACTTCTTCATCGCCGACGAAGGAATGAAGTTGATCTATGCCGACCTGTCTCAAGCGGAGTTCCGAGTAATGGCCATCTTGTCTGGAGATCCCTTCCTAATAAATACCTATGAAAAAGCAGGCGATCTCCACGATGAGATGGCCAGAACCCTCTTCGGCCCAGACTTCAATCCTGTGGAGCGAGGAGTGGCCAAGTCCTGTAACTTTGGTTTGGCTTATGGTATGGGAATAAAACGGATGGTGACTAACGTCAATGTTCCTGGTGTCGACTATCATCAAGCTGAACGGATCGTTCGAGACTATTTTACTAGGATTCCTCGTTTCGTTCAGTGGCGTGGAGAGATTCAAGAAAAGATACTCAGAGAACGCTACTTAGAAACATCCCTGGGTAGAAGAAGGAGATTCCCATATATTCCCAAGAGGTTCAGGGAAGACATCTTTCGCCAGGGAATCAATTTCCTTCCACAATCAATCGCCAGCGACATTACCCTGCTTTCCTTGATAAAGATCGCTAAGAAAGGCTGGCAGGTGCTTCTAACCGTCCACGACTCAATCTTATGTCAAGTTCCAGAGAGCGTGGCACAGGGGGTAGCCGATGAAATCGTAGAGATTATGGAAGAGACAGCGAAGGAGGTTTGTGGGGAAAGAATTCCATTTTTAGTCAAGACAGCAATAGGAGATAGGTGGGGGGACTTGGATGTCTAAGACTGTGGCAAATCTAATCGAGGCCAACTGTGGTAACTGCGCTCATTGCCAACGGCTCTACTACGAACAGTTTATGGGATTCCTCTTGACGACGCCTGGTGAGAATCGACTTGCTTTGGGACGTTGTAAACTAAAAAGTTTGTTGGTGACATTGGTGAGTTCTTGCAGGGAGTGGGCCAATATCGAATTAACAAAGGAGCAAACAACATGATAATGAAAGTCAAAAAACGTGATAATAGAGTAGTAACATTCAATCAACAAAAGATTACCAACGCCATATTCAAAGCAGCGCAGTCGGTCGGTGGCGATGATATGTCGTTGGCGATACACAATTCTAACGATGTTCTCAAAGTTCTTGAGAAGCGTTTCAATACTCCTTCTGTAGAGGAGATCCAAGATGTAGTCGAAGAAGTGCTTATAAGAAATGGACACGCCAAGACTGCTAAGGCATACATTCTATATCGAGACCTTCACCGAAAGTTGCGTGATGTCCGTGCTCTGATAGACGCCAATGAACTTATCAATGGTTACTTAGACAGAACCGATTGGAGAGTTCAAGAGAATGCAAATATGGGCTACTCTCTACAAGGACTCAATAATCATATATTCACTGAAGTAAACCGCGCTTACTGGTTGAATTCTCTATATCCAAGAGAAGCCAGGGATGCACACATCAGCGGTGATTTGCACATTCACGATCTCTATCTCCTTGCGCCGTATTGTTGCGGGTGGGATTTGGAAGACCTATTGATTATGGGCTTTGGTGGTGCTCCTGGAAAGTTGGAGTGCGCTCCTGCAAAGCACTTCTCGTCTGCACTAGGGCAGATAGTGAACTTTCTTTACACAGTCCAGGGAGAGGTAGCTGGAGCAGTTGCTTTCTCCAATTTCGATACTCTCCTCGCACCTTTTATCTCTTTTGACAATCTTAGCAAGAAAGATATAAAACAATATCTTCAAGAATTTATTTTCAATATGAATGTGCCAACACGAGTGGGGCATCAATCACCATTCACAAATATAACACTGGACTTTATAGTACCAGAACATCTAAGAGAGCAGAATATCATAATCGGAGGTGAAAAATACGACGAATTCTATGCAGACTTTCAAACAGAGATGGATTTGCTCAACGAATGCCTGCTCGAAGTTATGTTGGAGGGCGACGCTTCTGGAAAGCCATTCACTTTTCCCATACCCACAGTGAACATCACCAAAGACTTTGATTGGGACAATCCTAGATATTTACCCCTGTGGGAAGTCACCAGAAAGTATGGCATTCCCTACTTCGCTAATTTCGTCAACTCCAATCTATGTCCAGATGATGTAAGAAGTATGTGCTGCAGGTTGTCTATTAAGCTGACTGATCTTATGCGACGCGCAGGTGGTTTATTCGGCTCCGCACCAAGCACGGGGAGTATTGGCGTAGTAACGCTCAATCTAGCAAGAATCGGTTATTTGACCAAGAGCAAAGAAGCGTTTTTACAACGAGTCGGCGAACTTATGGACATAGCCAAAGATAGTCTCCTGACCAAACGAAAGATCGTAGAGCGATTCACTGAACAGGGTCTTTATCCCTACTCGAAGCACTACTTGGCCTATACCAAAGAGCGCTTCGATGGTTGGTGGAGTGGCCACTTCAATACAATAGGCTTATGTGGCATGAATGAGGCTACGCTGAATCTTCTTGGAAAAGATCTTACTACAGAAGAAGCGAGGGGATTCTCCAAAGAAGTCTTAGAGTTTATGAATAGGCGACTTCTCAAGTATCAGAATGATTCTGGACAACTATTCAATCTCGAAGCCACTCCTGCGGAGAGCACAGCATATCGTTTCGCTCTTTTAGATAAGGCAGCATATCCTAATATAATTACTGCTGGGAAGGACGAGCCATACTACACAAATAGTACACAGCTCCCTGTGAACGCTACTGATGATTTGTTTCAGGCTCTTGAATGGCAGAATGAAACACTGCCACTTTACACAGGTGGCTCGGTGTTTCATACTTTCCTCGGTGAACAACTGCCCTCTGTTACTGCGGTAAAAAGTTTAGTGCAGAGAATTGCTTCTAAGTTTAGAATTCCTTACTTTACGCTAACTCCGACGTTTTCCATTTGCCCTGAGCATGGCTATCTTAATGGTGAGCACCCTGTGTGTCCTCATTGTGGCAACAAAACTTTGGTGTACAGCCGTGTGGTGGGCTACTTCCGCCCCGTAAGTGAGTGGAATCCAGGAAAGATCAGCGAATATAAGGAGAGGAAGGTGTTTGAGATATGAGTCTTATTTACAAAGATGCTAATAAGCATCGTTCTTATTATCATTTCATGCCCAAAATGCAAATAGGAAAGGAGATCTATGCTGGTACTTGCTCTCGATCCAGGAGAAACCACAGGCTACGTAATCGCCGAGGCCGATGGAACTAACTATGACATAAAACTCAGTGGGCAATTCCCCAACTGGCAAATGTTTGAGGCATTGATAACTACTTGGTCTCCGAAAATCATAATTTACGAGGCTTTCTACCTCTCGCCACAAATTGCAAAGTTTAAGGCTTGGAGTACTATGCCCACTGTGGAAACCATTGGAGTGCTAAAGTATTTGACTCAAAGATGCCAAGTTCAATTAGTAGCCCAACCACCGTCAGTTAAATATACCGCAGACTCAGACTTGCCACGTTACATCGAAGGCGTCTCAGGGCCACACGCCAGGGATGCGTTGAAACATTTAATCGCTTATCTCAAAGGGAGGACAAACAAATGCACTATTTAGGTGGAAAGTTTCGTGTGGGAAAACAGATTGCTGATTTTCTTAATAATCTGCGAGAACCAAATCAACCATATTGGGAACCCTTCGTGGGCGCGGCTTGGATACTAATGCGAATAAAAGGAGAACCAAACTATGCTTCTGATATTCATTATAAATTGATCGAAATGTGGAAGGAACTCCAACGGGGTTGGATTCCACCAAGTGAAGTATCTGAGGAGGCTTATTCTTTAGCTAAAGAGGGGTTCTATTCTCCAGAACTTACCGCGTTTATTGGTTTCGGTTGTTCTTGGGGTGGAAAATACTTTGGGGGCTATGCGAGAGATCCAAAAAGTGATCGAAACTATGCACAAAATGCTAAAAATAGTTTACTCAAGAAAATAGCACAGATCCCAGTAACAAGATTTTTTCAAGCAGACTATTTCTCATTCATATCTCCTGCAGAAAAGATGCTTATCTACTGTGACCCACCCTATGCAGATACTACTAAATATTCAATGACTTTTGATCATAGGAGGTTTTGGGAACGTTGTAAGACACTAAGTATTTCTGGGCATACCGTAGTAGTATCAGAATACCAAGCACCACAAGACTGGAACTGTGTATTAGAGATGCCAACTAGAACAGACTACAAAAGTAGAAACAATCAAATGATTCCAAGAATCGAGCGTTTATTTATGCACAAGGAGACCAAATGAAAATCGTTAGTTACTCACAGCTTCGTAGTTTCAGTCGTTGTCAATGGCAATGGGGTGCAAGGTATCTGAAGACTTTGTATCCGAAAAAGCAATCAGACCCATTGGATACGGGAAAGCTAGTCCATAATGCTTTGGCGCAATTCTACGGCTTTGGAGAGATCGATTGGGAAGTCCTGCGCTCCGAGTTCATGGGGGATTTGAGGCCAGAAATCTTGGCAGAAAGTAAGCGAGTAGTCGATGCTTACCTTCAGAGCGGAAAGAGCGAGTTTCCTGGTAAGATTCTGGCTGTGGAGTTTCCCTTTCAAGTTACCTTTCCTTTCGACGTAATTCTAGTGGCTTGGATCGACTTGATAGCCAAGGTAGATAACAAGATTTGGATTTGGGATCACAAATCTTCTGGGAGGATGACTCATGGAATCACTCATCCTGAAAGAGAGCAATTATCTATCTATGCCTGGGGCTTGATGAAGTTGGGAGCACCTGTGGGCGGCGTCGGAGTCAGCCGACTTACAACAACAAAGACGCCAACTTTCGACAGATTCTTTGAGGAGGTTAGCGATCTCGATCTAGTAGCCCGAAGCAAGAATTTCATGGCAAACTGCAAATCCCTGCCGCCTGAAAGCGTCTCAATGATCGATCTCCCACGATCCTTCCAGCAAGATTGTTCCTGGTGCGACTACAAAGATTTATGTAAACTCGACTTGCATAATAGGATGGAAGATATGAGTAAAGTAGTCGCTGAGGAATTTACTTACGCTGAACGCGGTGATACTGAGGCATACTTGGAAAAATATTGTAAGGAGTTGCCAAAATGGTGGTTGAATGACAACTAGCTGCATATATCAAATCGAGAACCAAATCAATAGGAAAAAATATATCGGCAGTGCGGTGAATCTTCAGAAAAGATGGACAGTACATCTAAGCACTCTGCGTCGTGGGCAACACCGCAATAGATATCTTCAAAGAGCCTTCGATAAGTATGGTGAGAAAGCATTTATATTTTCCATCTTAGAAGAGACTGAGTCTGAAAATCTAATCGAGCGTGAACAGTTTTATCTTGATACATTGAATCCTGAATACAATATCTCTTCAACAGCAGGTAGTTCACTTGGAGTTCGATATACCAATGAAGCACGCGCGAAAATAGGTGAGGCACATAAAGGTGAGCACCTCAGCGTGGAGACACGCGCGAAAATGCGTGCAGCGAAAATCGGTAAGCGGAACTATAATTATGGCAAGCATCGCAGTGTGGAGACACGCGCGAAAATCGGTGCAGCAAATACTGGAAGGCATCCTAGTACAAAGGCCCGTGAAAAAATGAGTGAAGCACATAAGAGTGAGCACCTCAGCGTGGAGACACGCGCGAAGATGAGTAAGGCACAAATGGGTAAGCATCATAGTATAGAGACGCGCGCGAAGATAAGTAAGGCACAGATGGGTAAGCATCACAGTGCAGAGGCACGCTTGAAGATGAGTAAAGCACGGGTAGGTAAGCATCACAGTGCAGCGACTAAATACAAAATAAGCGAAGCACGCAAAGCCTACTGGCGGAGAATTCACGAGATCAATAATCAATGATAATACTCCTGCCACGAACGAGCAAATATACTCCAAAATTATTCATTACTGGGGCTGCTATTACACCAACATGGAATATGCTCCAAAAGATCACAGGGGTCAAAAGAACAGATAGAGGCGTCGTCGTCCCCTTGGATGCTCGCCTATGTGAGGCTATATATTGGGCGACCAAAACCCCTCTCGATCAGAATGCAAAACAATGGTATAGACAAGCAATCGACGAAGAAAACTCTAGGGTACAGTTATTACTTAGAGATGATGTTTCCTTGTTTCACCCGAACGCTATTAAATTGTGGCCCTTCCAGAGGGTATCCGCTGATTTCATCGTCAAGACGAAGCGTTCTCTCCTAGCATCCGACATGGGCACAGGAAAGACGGTCACAGCCATTGTCGCAATTGAGGAAAGCACCCAAAATGACAAGGTGCTCGTGATCTGTCCAAACTCCTTGAAAACTTGGTGGAAGAATGAAAAAAGTTCTTGGACGGCGTTTCCAGATCAGCCCGCCACTGTGGTTGAAACGAAAGATCGCAGAGATACACTTTCAACCTATGATGGTGGATGGCTCATTGCTAACTATGCCCAACTCCGTGCCGAGGCTAAGTCAATCGGCCAAAGAGGGAAGACACAGCAATTCGATATTAGAGCACTCAGAGAACGATCCCTCTACTTCTCAACCGAGTGGGACTGGCTCATTCTCGACGAAGCACAGACTATCAGAAATCGAAAGACTCAAATTGCATTCCTAACTAAGCAGTTACGTTTTCAGAATTGCTGCTTGCTCACAGGAACTCCTTTTGGGAACGATCCTTCTGAGTTGTGGTCGCTTTTAAATTTCCTGTGGCCAGAGCAATATACGAGTTTCTGGCGTTTCTTTGAGTTATACGTGGACTACGAAGAAGATTATTGGGGTACTCGACATATCAAGGGCATTTTACGCCCCAAGTTGCTCAGGCGCGAATTAGCCCCTCGAATGATCCGCAAGACTAAAGCGGAGGTCATGCCTTTCCTGCCAGAGAAATTATTCCAGACGATTTCTCTGGAACTATTGCCGAAACAAGAGAAGCACTATGACGATATGGCAAAACGATTCTACATTGAACTCTCAGAGACGAAAAAACTTTATGCCGTGAACATCATCTCTATGATTACTCGCCTTCGTCAAATCCTAAGCACACCTGCGAACTTTGACCTGCCCGACGAAAGCGCAAAGCTCGACGCTGCGATGGACATCGTTTTAGGCACAGATAACATTATTGTTATATTCACTGCCTTCAGAAAGACTGTAGAAGCCATGTGTGAACGATTGACCAAAGCAGAAGTTCCTCATACACGAATTTGGGGTGGTATGACCTCCGAAGAAATAAGCCAGGAAGAGGCCAGATTAAACACAGGTGAGGTAAGGGTCTTGGTCGCTACTCTTCAATCTGGCGGTGTGGGATTAAACTTGGTCGGAGCGAATACTGCCATCTTTGTAGATAAGTGGTTCAATCCTGAAAAGCAAACACAGGCTGAAGATCGACTACACCGAGGCGGCCAGACTCAAAAAGTACACGTAATAAGCCTCTATTGCCCAAATACCGTAGATGATTTGGTAGAGGCAATTTTGACGAAGAAAATCACCATGCAAAAAGCTGTTCTAGGTCCAGCATTCTTGGAAGATCTGAAAAAGCGTCTCCAAATATAAGCTTTTTATTCTTACTCAATTTGGTTATTCAATCTATCAGTACGATTTTGATCTACGGCAAATTGGGTCTTGCTGCCCATCCAAAAACTTAAAACTATAAATATCAACTTTTCCAAATCAGATGGCATAGGTCGTCCCGCGACCCAAATGTAACCTCCGACCGATAATACTCCGATGGTGATAAAAGCCTGTAATATCACCGAACGTTCTAATAAATCTAATATCCTTAGTCCAAAGTCTGTCATATTATTACTCCTCTTTTTCTTCAACGTCTGCTCCAGAGATCGCTTCATTCAAAGCTTTCCCTAAAGCAGCGATTCCAAATTGTAATCCCGTTGATATAGCTATTTGTGCTACCCGTCCATCCGGAAGGAACATTTCATTCCATTTATATGCGGCTAATTGATCTCTCAACCATGTGAGATATGTTTCATCTATACGGAATATGATTGGCTCTACATCCGAATGCAAAACTTCCTTGAGACTCAGATTGCCATTAGGATCGATGTGTTTATCGGCCCATTCAGAGACGAATTCGAGGCCAAACTTGACGTAAATCTCCATCCCCTTTAGGATCGAATCCATCCTAAGATCTGGTCGTGGTCTATTCAACCATGCCTGTGTTGCATACCGCGCAGGAAATGATAACGTGATTTTCTTTAGTGCCATCCTTCCTCCTTTACCCAGGAGCCTTGAACATTTTGTCAACAGTATAGTGGGTATGCCAGTCGAGTACAATTATCTCACCATCTACTTCATCACCTCCCGAAGCGATCCTACGAAGTCTGGCTGACAAGTCATCGTGTGATACTATCACATCTCCTGCGTCTGCATCGTAGTCAATCGTGAACTCAAGCATATATGTAGCGTATTGAGTTCCATCGACTACTGTTATTTCATCTGTCACGTCATGAGATACAATTGGGACTATATCTGTCGTTCCTACCTGATTCCAAGAAAATTGGAACTTGAAGGTTTCATCCGCAGTTTCCGCCAATTCGAGGGCTACGAGAACGTGAAAACTTATATCACTTGCTCCATCCCATCTACCAGGGACATTCTCATTGAAGAATAGTTCCTCGTTATCAGCGGCGTAAATAGGCATACTGTAGCCACGAAATACGCCTATAACTGCTTGGGTTGGCTTCCCCTGTGCTGTGACGGTTGTGAAATCCAAGTCCGCTCTTAGAGTCAAGTCCCTCTTGGCTGTTCCGAGTAAGGTAACAACTCCTGTAAGAGATATATCTAGATAATCCCCAGCCGTTCCCACTCCTAGAGTGCCGTGAACTCTTACCAAGTTATTATCGAACTCTCCATAGATCAGGGGCGTCACGGAGTTTGAGTTCTCGATGTAGAGTCTGTTGGCTCCTAATTCATTATAGCCTGCTTGGTAGCCGATGAATACATTGGCATCTCCCGTCTGTAAAAGATAGCCTGCCTGATGTCCAATCAGTACGCAATTATCATATGTAGTTGCTGCTCCTTTATACCCTGCTCGATAACCGATGACGACATTATTGTGAGAAGCTGCATTATAGCGCATGGCCTCTCGGCCTATGGCGATATTATAGTTTCCAGTTGTTATGCTAATCAAGGCAAATGGACCAATAGCTACATTACTATGTCCTGATGTGATAACTCTCATGCTATCGTAACCAATAGCAATATTATATTCACCACTACCAGCTACTGACCTCATAGCCTCTTCGCCGATGGCTACATTGCCGTCACCACTAACGAAGTTTAACATAGCATCCGCGCCGATTGCGACGTTGAATTCACCAGTGTCCTGTTGCATCATGGCTCGATAGCCAATAGCAACATTCATATCGCCCTGATTCGTCGTTCCCGCATCTTCCAGAGCCTGATAACCTATGGCTACATTGTAACTTGCTGTAGCCAGACCCATCGAATATGTACCGATAGAAACATTCCGTTCCTCGTCGATACAGGTATAGCCACTTTGGTAGCCAATAAAGACGTTTTCGACGCCTTCAGTGGAACTTCTTCCTGCCTCGAAACCCAACAGCGTATTGCTGTCTCCTAGAGTCAACGCCGCACCAGCATCAGCCCCTAGAAGTACGTTGGTATCAACAGCATCCAGGAAGAGTGCCGTCTTCCCACCAACATCTACTTGGAAATTGTCAGGCTGGAAATTGATGAACGTATCTGGATCATCACAGTGCTCGATATATTGTTCGAAGCAGGCGGTTGGAGTGCCTACTTCAGTGTATTCCCTGGTTTCCAGGGCACGGAGTCTTTGATTTATGCTTCTTATAGTCTCTTGTAATATCATAGCAAGTCCTCTGGAATGTATAAGAATGTTGGCCTTACTTCTTCGCCAGCATCTCCAAGTAAGATATGTGCTTCCACTATCTTTATATTATAGTCGATTTCTCTATATCGTCCAGTGACCAGATCACCTACATTCCAGTCTCTTCCATAGAGTGTTCCCACTGTAGGTATCGCCTGAAACTCAAAGGTGAACATTTCCTTGTTTTCCATAAGGAAGGCATCGCCCATAGCGTTTAGCGCAGCAGTATTGATATTCTGAGACCCCTCAAGGAAAGCCTCGATTCGATTCCACGGGGAGTCAAATTGGGCGTCGTAAAGACTGAAACGCTCTACGATCTCTCTGGCTACTCCGACGCCATCTCCTGCTACGTAGGACATAGTAATTTCTGCAATCCTATCTGTTACGATGTGGGGATTGACCATATTTCCTCTCTGAAGGGAGAATATAGTCGGCGGATTTCCATCGACGTTTCCGACTCTACGATCAAGGCCGACTCTGGGATAATGAACGTGAAAAGTAAGAGTATCCACTGTGCGATCCACCTCAAAATCTGCACCAAGCTCAGAAAGAATCTCCAACTCATCTGAGACATTTACATGGCGCAAAGCTCTGAGCACAGACGCGCCTTGATTGGTATCGGCATCTACGACAAAGTTAGCAAATTGCCGCGCTACATCCAAAGCTGCTAAACCCAACTGATAACGTACCAATTCTCGCATTATATCGGTGAAAGCATCGGTTCTGGTGAAGAAGGCACTTGCTAAATCTGGTCTGATGATTCGACGTTTGACGATTGATTTTAGGTCTGGACCAAGGGAGCGGAAGATTTCTTTATCTGCATCGTCAACGAAAAACTCATGTCGCCTGTGGAAGCCCTCGAAATCGGTGTACCACAGGCCGTCTGGATACTTGCGCCTTATTTGAATGAATCGATCAAGCAAGAAATCATCTACGGCAGGATTGATTCCAAGTATTTCTAAACGGAAATTGCCATAATTATGGTGTCCTTGACCGTTGACGCTTTTAATGTACTCCAGCCTCTCGAATCCACCAGCATCATCGAATAAAGCCAACTGTGTGCCATCATGGTCGAAGAGAACCACCTGATAACGGCCCATCAATTCAGGTGGTACGATGCAGGGTATGACTGGTGGCAGAGTAGTCGTCGTCGTTGTCGATGTAGTTGTCGTCGTACTGGTTGTTGTTGTTGTTGTTGTTGTTGTTGTTGTTGTTGTTGTTGTTGTTGTTGTTGTTGTTGTTGTTGTTGTTGTTGTTGTTGTTGTTGTTGTTGTTGTTGTTGTTGT
>Ga0307378_10000348_pt1 | contig 82640 bp, 77 predicted proteins | sample UN1MG_FD_202238 | JGI IMG/M metagenome (GOLD analysis project Ga0307378, IMG submission 202238) | Soil microbial communities from Risofladan, Vaasa, Finland - UN-1 | ecosystem: Environmental > Terrestrial > Soil > Coastal area > Acid sulfate soil | place: Finland: Risofladan, Vaasa | collected... | reverse complement strand
ATGGAGATAGAGGTGCCGCCGCGGGCCAAGTACCTCCGCACGATGTTCATGGAGCTCAACCGCATCGCCTCGCACTGCATCTTCTTCGGCGTCTTCGCGCTCGACCTGGGCGCGGTGACGCCCTTCCTCTACGGCTTCCGCGAGCGCGAGCTCACTATGGACCTGTTGGAGATGACGACGGGCCAGCGGATGACGTTCAACTACCTACGCTTCGGCGGCGTGGCCGCGGACCTGCCGGATTCGTTTTTCCCGGCGGCGGAGAAGTTCCTGAAAGTTTTTCCGGGCAGAATTACCGACTACGAGCGCATCCTGAACGAGAACGAGATCTTCCTGGCGCGCACGAAGGGCGTAGGCGTCGTCGACGGCGCCCGGGCCGTCAACTACGGCTGGAGCGGCCCCAACCTCCGCGCCTCGGGCGTGGACTTCGACCTCCGTCGGAACATGCCGTACGAGGCGTACGGCGAGCTGGGGTACGAGCCGGTGGTGCTCACGAGGGGAGATTGCTACGACCGCTACCTGGCCCGCATCCTCGAGATGCGCGCCTCGCACGCGTTGATAAAGAAGTGCCTGGAGGGATTGCCCGACGGGCCGACCGTTAAGGAGAAAGTGCCGAAGTTTCCCAAAGTCCCGGCGGGCGAGGTCTACGCGCGCGTCGAGTCGCCGCGGGGCGACTACGGCCTATACCTCGTCTCGGACGGCGCCGACAAGCCGTACCGCTACAAGCTGCGGACGCCGTCGTTCAACAACCTCTCCATGATACGGGAGATGCTCCGGGGCGTATACCTGGCGGACATCGTGCCGATATTCGGCTCGCTGGACGTCATCTTGCCGGACGTCGACAGGTAAATACCGCGCGAAGCGTATGATAATTCACCCCGTACTCTCTTGGCTTAATGAATGGTGGAAGGGCGTCGTAGCGAGCTACGGCTTGCCGTCGTGGTTCGTCCCCGCGGCCCAAATGGTCGTCCACGCAATATTAATAGCCGGCTTCATCGCGGTGTTGGTCCTGTTCCTCATCTGGCTCACGCGCAAGGTTTCGGCGCACATCCAGCAGCGCTTCGGGCCCATGCGGGTGGGGTGGCACGGCGCGGTCCAGACCGTCGCCGACGCGCTGAAGCTGGTGCAGAAGGAGGATACGACGCCGCGCAGCTGCGACCGGCCGGTCTTTAATATAGCGCCGTTCCTGGCCTTCGCGCCCACCGTCGTGGCCTTCGTCGTAATTCCCTTCGGCGACGGCGCCATCATCCGCGACCTGAACATCGGCGTACTGTTCCTTTTCGCCATTACGACCATAAACGTTATCGCCGTCATTTCGGGCGGCTGGGCGTCGGGCTCGAAGTACTCGTTGTTGGGCGGGTTTCGCTCCGCGGCGCAGCTCGTCTCGTACGAGGTTCCGCTGGTGCTCTCGGCGCTGGGCGTCATCATGCTCGCCGGCTCGATGAAGATGGGGGCCATCGTCGACGCGCAGAGCGGAATCTGGTTCGTGGTGTATCAACCGCTGGCGTTCGCGATCTACGTCATCGCCGCCACGGCGGAGGTGAACCGTACGCCGTTCGACATCCCCGAGGCCGAGCAGGAGCTGGTGGCGGGGTTCAACGTCGAGTACTCCGGTATGAAGTTCGCGATGTTCTTCCTGGCGGAGTTCGCGAACATGTTCCTGGTCTCGGCTATCGCGGCGACGCTCTTCCTGGGCGGCTGGCGGGGCCCTTGGCTGCCGGGCGAGTTCTGGTTCCTCATCAAGTCTTTCGCGATCGTATTGTTGTTGATGTTCTTCAGGTGGACCTATCCCCGGCTGCGCGTCGACCAGCTGATGTCGTTCGCTTGGAAGTTCCTGCTGCCGCTCGCGTTCCTGAACATAATAATAACCGGCCTTATAATCGTTCTGATTTAGATCATGATAATTTTCCGGGCTATCGCGAGGTTGGTAAAGGGTACGTGGTGGCTGCTCGTCGGCTTGGCCACGACGACCAAGCACTTGCTGCGCCGCGCCATAACGGTCCAGTACCCCAAGGAGCGGTTCGAGCAGTGGCCGCGGTTCCGGGGCCGCGTCGCGATGGTCCCGGACGACGAAGGCGGTCATAAATGTACGGCTTGTGCCCAGTGCATTCGCGTTTGCCCGGCGGCTTGCATTACGCTCGAGCGCCACAAAGAGGAGGGCGTCAAAGGGTTCGTCGTCGACGGTTACTTTATAAACCTCGGCCTGTGCATATACTGCGGCTTGTGCGTCGAGGCTTGCAACTTCGGCGCGCTGGCGATGATACCGGAATACGAAATGTCGGTTTACGATAAATCGGAGTTGGTATACGACATTACTAAGTTGTTGTCGCGCCAGCTCGAGCCCGAGTTTAAGAAATAGGTCGCGGCGTTCGCCCGGAGATAAAAAGTAAAAGGTTACGGGGTCAAAAGTTAGGGGAAGAGGTCGGCACAGGTATCGCGATGGAAGTACGGGGAATATTCTACCGGGCTTTAAAGCAAGTGTTCCCGCATATCGGCGAGATCGTGGGGGAGGGACTAGGTAAATATTTCGAGGATATCGACGGCGCGGGTTGGTACGAAGCCGCTCCGTATCTCGCGACGGTGGAGTACCTTCGCGACCGCATTTCGCCGCAAGTCATGGTTTTAATAGGAAACCAACTGGTGGAAACCATTAGGGAGTATATGCCGGATTTCGACGTCGATTCGCCTGCGGAGTTGGCCGAAAAGCTACCGGAGTTGTACCGTAATTTCGTACGCGGGGAAGGGACGGGAGACTGGCACGTCGAGGAGTTTGCGGCCGGCCGGGCCGTAATCCGCGAAACGGGCATCACCGGGAGCGTGGATTTTAGCGTAGGCGTTATTAAGAGCAGCCTCGAGGCGGTCGGCGCGTATAACGTCCGGGTAGCCGTCATCGACGATCGCGCAGAGGGTGCCGACGCCAACCGCTACCTGGTGGAATGGCTCGAGCCCGACGCGGATTAAATACCGCGGGGCCGCGTTAAAATATGACGGATTGGATATACATAATGGCTTTTTACGGCGTCGCCGGCGTGGCGTTGCTCGGCGGCCTGGGCGTGCTCTTCTTCCGAAACCTCTTCCACGCCGGCCTGAGCTTGATTCTGTCGCTCTTCGCGGTGGCGTCGCTGTTCGTCCTCTTGGGCGCGGAGTTCCTGGCGGGCGTGCAGGTCCTCATCTACGTGGGCGCGGTGGCGGTGCTTATACTCTTCGCGGTTATGTTGACGCAGCGCATTACGGCCCGGCGCGTCAGGCGGTATACCCGCGCCCTCGTACCAGCGGCGTTGGTAATACTCGGCTTGGCGGCGGTAACGGCGCTCGTGATGGTTAGGGTCGAGCTGCCGCCGATGGCGCCCATACCCGAGGCCGGCGCCCTCGACGAGCTCGCCGACCTGCTGCTCTCGACGTACCTGTTGCCGTTCGAGGTTATATCGCTGCTTCTCCTGGGGGCGCTCGTCGGCGCCATCGTGCTGGCGCGGAAGGAGGAGCGGCGATGACGATAACGCCCCTCCACTTCGTCGGCGTGTCGGTGCTCCTCTTCGGCGTTGGCCTGCTCGTCGTCCTGACCCGGCGCAACGCCATCGGCATCCTTATGGGCATCGAGCTCATGCTCAACGCCGTCAACGTGGCGCTGGTGACGTTCGACCGCGTTTACGGGCCCGAGCGCCTCGACGGCCAACTCTTTTCGTTGTTCGTGATAACGGTCGCGGCGGCCGAGGCCGTCGTGGGCCTGGCGTTGATCCTGGCTATCTACCGCTCGCGCGGGACCGTCGCCGTCGACGACCTGCACGAGCTACGCGGCTGAGTTTACGTGGGGCGGATAATCGCAGCGGCGGTCTTGGGGGCGTCTTGCCTTGCGGCGAGCGCCGTCGCGGGCGAGTACGAGCCGTTTACGCACGACGCGCTCGGCGTAACGCTTAACGTCCCGCCCGGGTACGAGGCGGAGGAGGCCGCGCCGGCCGAAGGAACCACGGTTACCGCGGTTCGCTTGAGTTGGCCCGAGGGCCCGCACGCCGGCTTGGAGGCATTAATAACGCGCCGCGAGGCCGCGTACGCGAACGTCGTAATCTGGGCCGGCTTTTACCAGCGCCGGCTGGGGGCGTCGAGCTCTTTCGAAGTGGACGGCGAGATTTTGGAAGGAGCCGAACTCGCGGCGGCGGGCGCGGACGACGGTTTAAGAAACTCTTACGTAGTAGGGGAGCAAGAGGGGAGGCGCCGCCTCGAGGTGCTATTTTTAACTTCGGGGAATAATTTATACGTGGCAGAGCTCTCGCACCCGGAAGTCGTCGAAAATCGCCTCGCGGCCGCGGCGCAAGAAATGCTGAGTACTATTAAGATATTACCGTCGGTGGAAGAGGAAAAGGCCGAAGCAAGCGGCGGCCGCGACGCCGGGATGGAGCCGCCCTCGGAGTAAACTCGAGCTATGGTCTGGTTAGCGTCGATAATTAATTTCGCGCCTCTGTTGGGCTTCCTCATCGCCGTCCTGTGGGGTAGGCGGATGGGCGAGCCCAAGGCCGCGATCGCGCCGGTCGCGGCGCTGGGCGTCTCGTTCGCCGCCGCGATAGCGCTATTCGTCCGCATCCTGCTGGGCCACGGCGGCGACTTCTCCTATACCTGGTTCCGGGTGGGCGACTTCACGTTGCACGTCGGCTTCCAGCTCGACCGCTTCGGCGGCGTAATGGCCCTCGTCGTCGCGACCGTCTCGTTCATGATCCACATCTACTCGACCGGCTACATGGCCGGCGACAAGCTCTACGGCCGCTACTTCGCGTACCTGAACCTCTTCTCGGCGGCGATGCTCGGGTTGGTGTTGGCCAACAACTTTCTGCAGGCGTTTGTCTTCTGGGAACTGGTCGGCCTTACGTCTTACCTCTTAATCGGTTTCTGGTTCGAGAAGCCGGAAGCGGCCAACGCCGGAATGAAGGCGTTCATAACGACGAGGCTGGGAGACGTCGGCCTGTTGGTGGGTATTATACTCATCTTCACGCTGACCGGGACGTTCCACTTCGGGACCGTCTTCGGCCTCCTCGAGTACGGCGCGCTGGCGCCGGCGATGGTAACGGTTATTGCCCTTCTCATCTTCGCGGGCGCGGTGGGTAAGTCGGCGCAGATTCCGCTGCACGTCTGGCTCCCGGACGCGATGGAGGGCCCGACGCCGGTCAGCGCCCTGATCCACGCCGCGACGATGGTGGCCGCGGGCGTCTACCTCGTCGCGCGCTCGTTCCCGATATTCGTCGCCGCCGCGGGCGCCTCGGAGGTCGTGGCGTACGTGGGGGCGACCACGGCCCTCATGGCCGCGACCATAGCCGTAGTCCAGATCGACATCAAGCGCGTGCTGGCGTATTCCACCATAAGCCAACTCGGCTATATGATGCTCGCGCTGGGGTGCGGCAGCCAGGCCGCGGGTATATTCCACCTCTACACGCACGCGTTCTTCAAGGCGCTGCTGTTTTTGGGCGCCGGCGCCGTCATCCACGCGTGTCACACCAACGACATGCGCGAGATGGGCGGCCTGGGCCGCCGGATGAAGTGGACCGCGGCCACGTTCGTGCTGGCGGCGCTCGCGCTGGCGGGCGTGCCGCCGTTCTCGGGCTTCTTCTCCAAGGATGAGATCCTGGCGGCGGTCGTCGACCACGGCGGCTGGTACCTGGCCTTCGCCGCCTTCTTCACCGTTTTCCTGACGGCGTTCTACATGTTCCGCGCCATATTCATAACCTTCGGCGGCAAGGCGGGCGAAAAGGCGGAGCGCGCCCACGAAGCGCCCTGGAATATGCTGGGGCCGATGGTGTTCCTCTGCATATTCTCGGTGGCGGCCGGATGGGTCGGGATACCGGGGGTAACGAAGGGCTTCGCCTGGTTGGCCGGCTTCCACGTGTACGGCGGGCACCACGGCGTCAACGTCGGCGCCGCGGGTGCGTCGCTCGCGCTGGCGGCGGGCGGCATCGCGCTGGCGTGGGCTTTGTACAGATTAAAGGTTTACCCGGTCGAAAAGATATACCGGGCCTTACGGCCGATAGCGTTCGTGCTCGAGCGTAAATACTTCTTCGACGACGTGTACGGCTTTTTGTTCGTCAAGGGAACCGTGTTCGTCGCGCGATTGTGGGGCCTGTTCGACAATTACGTGATCGACGGCGCCGTTAACGGCACCGCCTGGCTCACGGTCCTGTGGTCGAAGTTCAAGGGTTGGTTCGACCTCGCCGTCGTCGACGGCGCGGTTAACTTCACGGGCTGGATTACGCAGGCCTTCGGTAAAATCTTCCGCCGCGTCCAGACGGGCTACGTCCAGGAATATTTAATCGTCCTGGCGTGCGGCGTCGTCGCGATACTGGTCGCGGTAATCGTTATTCTTTAGGGGGGCGGGTTGAAGACGTTGCCGTTGAACCGGGCGCACGTGAAGGGGGCCGTCGCGCTCCACCGGGCGACGCGGCCCTGGTGCTACCGGGGCAAAACCGCCCGAAGCGTGCTGCGCGCGTTCTACGACGCGTACGCCAACCGCGACTTCACCGTCGGGACGGTGGCGTTGGAAGAAGAGGGCGTAGCGGGCGTTATGTGCGGCGCGACGGACCCGGCGGGGCCGGCGCGGTGGCTGCGGCGGAGGAGGCGGTGGCGTTCTCTCCGGCCTCGGCTCGTGGGCGGCGCCGATATGGCGCTCGGCGGTTGGGACGCGGTAACGTTGGCCCGGGCGGCCGAGGGGCTCGAGCGGCCGTCCTACCTCGTCGCCGCGGCGACGGCGGAAGAGTTAACGGAAGACGGCCTCGCGGCTTTAAGCGATGCGTTCGCGGCGGCGACGGCCTCGCGCGGCGCGACGCATATAGTGGCTCCCAGCGCGGCGCCGGACGAACGGTTGGCAATAGCGGGATTCGAGACGGTTAAGGCCGATATAGCCGGCGAGGGTTTCGCCCTTTACGTGAGGAAATTATGACGTTGGCGCGTAAGAAATTAATCGGGGTATTGATAGTCGTGGTCGCGGCGACGGCCGCCGCGGCCGACGACGCCATGCCGTACAAGGAGATAATTTCGGCCGACGCCGGCTGCCGCGAGTACTTCTGGGAAGGGATCGACGCGATCGGCGGCGGTAAGATGAAGGGCGCCCGGGATAAGCTGGATAAAGCGGTCAAAGCGGACGCCGATTGTTTCCTGGCGTACTTGCTTTTAAGCCAGCTCGAGTATGCCGAGGGCAACGATGAGAAGTCGACCGAATACTTGCAGCGGGTCGCGGCCGAGCCGCCGGAGCTGTCCGCGCTGTACGAAGAGGTCGCCGTTGCGCTGCGCGCCGACGACTACGAGGCCGTGGCGTCGCAGGCGAAGAAGCTGGTGGCCGCGTATCCCCAGACGATGCGGGCCATAGCGGCCCTGCACCTGCTCGGCCGGGCGCAGTACTATTTGGGCCGGCGGGCGGAGGCCTTATTGGCGCTGAAAGCGGCCTACATGTACTCGGACCTCGCGCCGGGCACGGTGCCGGCGTACGGTTCGGAGGCCGAGGCGGAAGAATTGGAGGAATTCGCGGGCGTGCGTTAACGGCGGGCCCGCGCGTACATATTGTTTAGGAGGCTATGGCGATGGCGTTTCCTATTTTAACAGCAACCGTCTTTACGCCGGTGGTGGGGATGGTGGTGGTCTTGCTCCTGCCCGAGCGGTGGGTGACCGGCATCCGGGCCGTCGGCGTTGCGTTCACCGCCGTCGCGATGGGTTTCTCGGCGTGGGCGCTCGCCGTATTCGACCCGGGTATCACCGGCGCGATGCAGCTCGAGGAATTGCACCGCTGGATTCCTTCGGTAAATGTTTTCTATCATCTCGGCATCGACGGCCTCTCGATACCGTTGTTTATTCTTACGACGCTGTTGTCGTTTTTAGCCGCCATCGCCTCTTTCTCCATAAAGGAACGGGTCAAGGAATATTACGCGCTGTATTTATTGCTCGTAGCCGGGATGTTGGGCGTCTTCGTCTCGCTAGACCTCTTCCTGTTCTACGTCTTCTGGGAAGTCATGCTGGTGCCGATGTACTTCCTCATCGGCATGTGGGGGGGCGAAAGGCGCGAATACGCCGCCATAAAGTTCTTCCTCTACACGTTGTTGGGAAGCGTGATAATGCTCTTGGGGATATTGGCGCTGTACTTCACCGCCCAGCCCCATACCTTCGACATGCTCGAGCTCATGCGGCAGCAGGGGACCTTCCTGCGGACGTTCCAAATAATCGTATTCCTGGCGTTCTTCGTGGGCTTCGCGATAAAGGTGCCGGTCTTCCCGTTCCATACGTGGTTGCCCGACGCCCACGTCGAGGCGCCCACGGCGATATCGGTATTGCTGGCGGGCGTGCTGTTGAAGATGGGCGGGTACGGCTTGCTCCGCGTCTCGTTCCCCATCCTACCGCAGGGCGCCCACTGGTTCGCCTGGCCGCTGGCGATACTGGGCGTGATTAACATCGTTTACGGCTCGCTGGTCGCGATGGCGCAGAAGGACCTCAAGAAGCTCATCGCGTACTCGTCGGTGGGCCACATGGGGTTCGTGCTGCTGGGCGCCGCGGCCATGACGCCGACGGGCCTCAACGGCGCCGTGATGCAGATGTTCTGCCACGGCATCATAACGGGCGCGTTGTTCCTCTTGGTGGGCGTCCTCTACGACCGCGCCCACGTCCGCGACATCGACGCCTTTTCGGGCCTCGCCGTCCGCGTGCCGGTGTACGTCGGCATAATGTCCTTTACGATGTTCGCTTCTCTCGGGTTGCCCGGCCTCGCCGGTTTCGTAGCGGAATTCTTGTCGCTCGCCGGGGCCTTCCCGGTATTCCCGGTGCTGGTCATCATCTCGGGCGCCGGCATAGTCATAACCGCGGCGTACTTCCTGTGGACCATACGGCGTATGTTCCTGGGGAAATTAATGCCGCGGTGGGAGAATTTACCCGACATCAACTTCCGCGAACTCGTGACGGTGGTGCCGCTCATGATACTCATGGTTCTCATAGGTGTCTATCCGTCGGTTTTGATTAAATTAATGAACCCGGCGCTCACCGAGCTCTCGCGGGTTATGATGGCCCTCAAGTAGACGGCCGCGCGTTATGGAATACGACTGGCTTAGCCTCTTACCTCATTTGATACTCGCCGGCGGCGCGGTATTGCTGGTGGCGGCGAGCGCGGCCTCGCGGCGGTTCGCCGGCGCCGTGGCGCCCTATTTCACGGTCGCCGTCGCCGCGGCCACGGCCGTCGCGGCGCTGGTGCTGTGGCGCGAGCCGGCGGTTTCGTGGTTCGGCGCGCTTACCGTCGACCCGTTCTTCGTTATATTCGCGGTCATCTTCTGCGCGGCGCTCGCGCTCGTGGCGCTGTTGTCGGCGCGTTACGCTCCGCTCGAGGGCAGCGACCGGCCCGAGTACTACGCCCTCCTCATAATGGTGACGTGCGCCGTATCGTTTATGGCGTCGGCCACCAACCTCGTCCTCATCTACGTCGCGATCGAGTTCTCCAGCATACTCTCGTACGTTCTGGTCGGGTATATCCGCGGCGACCGGTTCTCGGCCGAGGCCGGCCTGAAGTACTTCCTCTACGGCGCGGCCGCCTCCGCCGTGATGCTCTTGGGCTTCGGCCTCCTCTACGGTATGACCGGCGCCACCGACCTGGCCGCTATCGCCCGGAGTTTACCGCGGGTGGAATGGGCGTTCGGGTCGTGGGGCTACCTGACGTTCCTCGCCCCGGTGACCGGAGCCGCGGCGACGCTGCCGCCGGAGTTCGTATTCCTGGCGTTCGCCCTGATTCTTGTAGGCCTGGGTTATAAAATCTCGGCCGTTCCCTTCCATATGTGGGCGCCGGACGCGTACCAGGGCGCGCCCACGCCCATCGCGGCGTTCCTGTCGGTCGCGTCCAAGGCGTCGGGGTTCGCCGTAATCCTACGGCTCGTTCTGACGCTGCACGCGCCGCTGGACATGGTTTACGGCGGCTGGACCAAGTACCTGGCGGCGCTGGCGGTGGCGTCGATGGTCTTCGGCGTCCTGGTCGGCATCGTCCAGAAGGACGTGCGGCGGCTGCTGGCCTATTCGTCGATCGCTCACGCCGGCTTCGCGTTGTTGGGCGTCGTCGCCGATACCCACCTCGGCTTCGCGTCGGTCCTCGTATATCTCGCGTTGTACGCGGCGATGAACATCGGCGCTTTTGGGACGGTGGCCGTTATAGGCCACGTTACGGGCGGCTATGACTTGAAGGATTACGCCGGTATGGGGAAGCGGCACCCCATCCTCGCCGCGGCCCTCGCGGTCTTCCTGCTCGCGCTCGCCGGTATCCCGCCGCTGGCCGGCTTTTTCGCCAAATTCTATATATTGGCGGCGTTGATCGCGCGGGATTATATTTTCCTCGCCGTGGTCGCGATTTTGGCCAGCGTCGTCGCGCTTTTCATGTACGCGCGCGTGCTAAAGCCGATGTACTTCGGCAAGGCGGAGGGCGAGGACATGCGGCGGGTTTCGCCGGCCGCGGCGGTGGCTCTCCTCATATGTTTCATCTTTACGGTACTCCTCGGCGTTTGGCCGCAGCCACTGGTAGCGTGGGCTAAGGCCGCGGTGGTACCTCTTTTACCGCGAATATAATTTTAGTTTTATTATACCGACGTAACCCCGGCCGCGAGCCGGGTTTTTTAATTTTTCGAGGCGTTGATTTAGGGAACGGTTTCTGATAAGATTTAAATTAGTCGGGTGGAAACGCTATGTTTAAACGCGATTACACATTAATGATAGGTTCGCATTCGTCGGGGCGCGTACGGTCGGTCCATTTATCACGGCGTATTATTACCGCGCTGGCCGTATTCTCGTGCAGCCTCGCCGTAAGCGCGGGCGGCGTCGCGGTGACGTTGTATTACAACTACCGCGCGATGGACCACGCCGTCCGGCCTACGTTCGAACGGAACCGCCGGTTGACGGGCGAGAACCGTCATCTCGGCGGCGAGCTCGGCCGGCGGGACGAGGTCATATCCGATTTGAGCTTCCGACTCCAAAAGGAACGCGACGACTACGCGCTCCGGTTGGAGGAGCTCGACGCGGCTTTGAAAAAGCTCGATAAGTTCTACACCGACCTCAGGATAATGGCGGGATTTAAGTTAGACGCTAGATCGGCGAAGAAGCTCAGCGCCGGGGGGCCGACGATAAGCGAGGCCGAGTATTTCGACGCGCTCTACAAACTGGACGAGGAACGCTTCGGAACCGAAGCGCGGCGGCACGAGCGAACGCTGCGCACCTTTTGCGTAGGTTGCGAAAAGGAGTTTCTGGTCCTGCGGCGCTTGCTGGAACGCCGCAAATCCCTCTTGGCGGACGTTCCCGATATGCCGCCGGTGAAGGGTATTATAACGTCGTACTTCGGCGCGCGGCGTTGGCGAGGCCGCATCCACGGCGGGTTGGACATCGCGGCGCCCGCCGGTACGCCGATAGGCGCTCCGGCCGAGGGCGTAGTGGTGGTCGCGGGCCCGTATCCGTACTACGGAAACGTCATCTTCCTCGACCACGGCGGCGGGTTTTCGACGCGTTACGGCCACCTGGCCAAAGCGGACGTCAAGGTCGGCGACCGCGTCGAACGCGGGGACGTAATAGGCAAAGTTGGCGCCACGGGCCTGGCTACCGGCAACCACCTCCACTACGAGGTACGCATTAATAACGTGCCGGTCGACCCGTACAACTACCTCAGCGCCAAATTGCCGGTTCACATCGTCGACGGCAGCAAACTAAAGGTGGTCGAGATTCCCGACGACGCCGACCTACTTATCCCGGACGAGGTTTTCGAAGAGTACGAGAAGAAAGCCTCGGCGGAGGCGGCGAAAGTTCCCGTTAAAGCAGTTCGCGAAGAAGCGGAGCCGAATAAATGAAGGCTAAAGTGGCGTTGACTATAGGAGGGCTCGACCCTTCGGGCGGCGCCGGCATAACCGCGGACGTCGTTACTTTTTCGGTTATCGGCGTGTACGGCGCCGCGGTCGCGACGGCTATCACGTACCAAAATACGCGCGGCGTCTCCGGATTTTGGGCCGTCGGCGAGCGCGACCTGAAGGCGCAGTTGGACGCGGTGTTGGACGACGTCGACGTAGCCGCGGTGAAACTCGGCATGTTGGCGTCCGACCGCTTGGCGTACGAGTTAGGGCCGTACTTGTCCAAGTTCAAGGACGGCGGCGTCCCGGTGGTATTCGACCCCGTAATGAAGGCCGGTGCGGGTCAGCCGTTATACGAGGGCGTACCGGAGAAGGCGTTTGCGGACGTCATCCTGCCGCAGGTATCGTTGGCGACGCCCAACAGCTTCGAACTCGCTTACCTCGTGGACGACGAGCCGGCGCAAAATCACGGCGAGCTGCGGACGCAGGTGCGGGTGTTCCACGGACGGTACGGCCTGTCGGTCCTGGCCACCGGCGGCCACGTGGGGAGCAAAGCCGACGTAGTGGATATTCTCTTTACGGGCGCGGAGATGCGCGAGTACCGCCGGGCCCGGGTGGAGGGGCCCATCCACGGGACCGGTTGTCTGGTCGCGGCCGCAGTAACGGCCTATTTGGCGTTCAACGCCGACGTCCTGGAGGCCTTCGAACGCGGGGAGGAATACGTAAGCGCCGCGGTGACGGGCGCGGTCACCCCCGGGAAGGGCGCCTCGGTACCCGGTCGGACGGCCGCGGTGTTCGGCGACGCCGAGCGGTGGCGCGTATACAACAATTTGCTCCGCGCGGTCAACGTCTTCGAGGCGGCCAGCGGGACGTACAAGTTGATACCGGAGGTCGGGACCAATATCGCGTACGCAATACCGGACGCGCGTTCGGTGGATGAGGTGTGCGCGGTGTCGGGGCGGGTCGCGCGGGTGGGCGCCGCCGTACGCGCGTGCGGGACGCCGGCGTTCGGCGCGAGCCGCCATATGGCGCGCGCGGTGCTCGCGGCGATGAAGCACGACGCGTCGGCTCGAGCCGCTATGAACGTCCGTTTCGGCGACGACGTACTCGCCGCGTGCTCGGAGCTCAATTACCGCGGGGCGGGTTTCGACCGGGCCCGGGAACCGGCCGATATAGCGGGCGACGAGGGGCGGACGGTCGAGTGGGGCGTCGACGAGGCCGTGGCGGGAGTCGGTATAGTCCCCCCGATTATTTTCGACCGGGGCGCCGTAGGTAAAGAACCTATGGTTCGCATATTCGGCCGGGACGCGATGGAAGTCGTCCGGAGGGCGGTCGCGATATCCCGGCGCCTCTGACGCCGGGAGGGCCGGGAAGTGCGACGCCTCGCCGTAATTTTATTGGCCGCGGTACTCTCGTCTTGCGGGCGGCCGGAGAGGCGCCCGCCGGCGCGGCCTGCATACACGCCGGCGAAGAACTTATACAACCTGAAGTTGGCGTACAACGCGCCGGATTGCGGGACGTACGAGACGTTGTTCTCGCCGGAGAGGTTTACGTCGAGCGCCGAGGAGCCGCCCCCGGATTCCCCGCGAAATGGGGTTGGCGCGAGGAGATGGATGCTACGCGGGCGCTGCTCGATGATGCGTACCACGTTGTATTGGAGATGGAGACGGCGCCGGGATTAGTGGGAATGCCGCCGGCCGCGGCGACCGAATTCACGACCGAGCCTCTCGACGTCCGCGTGAGGGTATGGCGCGAGCCGACGTATTGTTTTTACGCCCGCGGCGAAGTTACGTTCGGCCTGGCGCGGTCGGACGCGTCGGGCCCTTGGGTTATCGTAGAAATGGTAGACGGTACCGGTGCATCGTACGCCGACGTTGTCGCCAACGAGCAAACCTTTCCTTGTTCGTGGAGCGCCATAAAGTGGTACTATTTGAACCGAAAGCGGGGGGAAGATGCGCGGTATTAACTGGGTGGACGCCGCGTTGGCGGTGATCGTCGCGGTTAATTGCGTCTTGGGTGTAAAGAGGGGAATCTTCCGGGAGTTTTTCAATTTAGCGGGCATCGTGCTCGGCCTTTTCGCCGGTTTCAGGTTGTACGAGGCGTTGGGTTGGAATATCGGGGGTTGGTTGGACGCCCGGCCGGCGGTAGCTAATTTGGCGGCTTTCGTCGTGATATTTTGCGTCATCGCCTTCGGCTCGAGCTGGCTCGGCCACCTTCTCCACAAGGGCGCCAAGAGACTCTTCGTAGGTTGGTTCGACCGACTGGCGGGGGGGGCGTTCGGCTTCGCCCGGGGGTTGATCTTCGCCAGCGTCGCGGCGTTGGTCTTCGCGTTATTTCCGTTCTTCCCCAAGTTGGAGCGGGACCTGAACACCAGCTTGCTCGGGCCACACATCGTGAAAGTCGCGCCGGCGATTTACGGCGCCGTTATGACGAAGGTACGCGGAAAAGACCACAAGGGTTTGGATATTAAACAGTTGGTCGACGAATATCTGCAGGAAGAGGAAAGCCCCGAGGAAGAGACGGAAGCTCCCGGCGAAAACGACGAGGGGGAGAAACCGGAGTGAACGCTAAGGAGCGACAGCCCCGTCTTCCCGTGGACCATCACGTGCATACGCCGTTATGCGGCCATGCCGAAGGCGCCCCCCGGGCCTACGTCACCGCGGCCGACGGCCTGGCGGGCGTAGGCTTCAACGACCACCTGCCGTTCCTCGAGCCGAGTATGGCCGACGCCGCGCTGGCTATGTCGTGGGACGATTTGCCGGTTTACATCGACGGAATCCAGCGTCTTAAAGCTAAATCGCCCACGCCGGTGTTGTTGGGGGTCGAGGCCGACTATTTCCCGGGTCAAGAGGCGCGGCTCGAGGCGGTGCTCGCGGCGCTGCCGTTGGACTACGTTTACGGCTCCGTCCATTGGGTGGGGGATTGGCCTTTCGACCATACGCAAGGTTTGGCGCGTTACGAGGGGGCCGATATAACCGCGTTGTACCGCGATTATTACGCGCTGGTAGTCAGGATGGCCCGGTCGGGCCTTTTCGACGTGTGGGCGCATCCTGATTTGCCGAAGAAATTCGGTTATTCGCCGGAGGAGCCGGTGCAAGACGCGGAAGACGCCGCGTTGGCGGCGGTCGCCGCCGGCGGTATGGTCTTGGAGGTGAATACCTCCGGCTTACGGAAGCCGGTGGGCGAGATTTACCCTTCGCTCGAGTTGTTGCGGCGCGCGCGCGACCTCGGCGTTCCGGTAACGTTCGGCTCCGACGCACACGCCCCGTACGAGGTGGGGCACGAATTCGAGCGGGCGGTGGCGCTGGCGAAGGAGGGCGGGTACCGTTCCTACGTAACTTTCTTGCGCCGGGAGAGGATTCGCGTACCGTTACCCTGAAGTACCGGTTCGGTTAAGATATCGGCTTAAGGAGAAGGTTATGCGTTTGGGAGTCAACATCGACCACGTCGCGACGCTGCGCCAGGCGAGGGGTACTTTTGAACCTGACCCGGTGGCCGCGGCGTACGCCGCCGAACGGGGCGGCGCCGCCCATATCACGGTACACCTCCGCGAGGACCGGCGCCATATCCAAGACCGGGACCTCGAAATACTAAGCCGGACGGTGGCCACCGGCATCGATCTCGAGATGGCGGCGACCGAAGAGATGGTCGCCGTGGCGTTGAAGTATAGGCCGAAGTTCGTAACGCTCGTGCCGGAACGGCGCGAGGAGCTCACTACGGAAGGGGGCCTCGACGTCGCCGCAGGCCGCGGGCGTTTGGCCGACGTAGTCGCCGAACTCGGCAAGGGCGGCGTCCCGGTAAGTACGTTCGTGGAGCCGGCGGAGGAACAACTCGCGGCCTCGCGGGAAGTGGGGGCTACGACGGTGGAGATACACACCGGCTCGTACGCCAACGCCGCCGCGTCCGACAGACCCGCGCGGCGGGAGGAAATCGCGGCGGCGGCGCGCGTCGCCGCGTCACTCGGCCTCCGCGTCAGCGCCGGCCACGGCCTTACCTATTACAACGTCAAGCCGGTGGCGGCGATACCCGAGCTCGAGGAGCTCAACATAGGACACAGCATCGCAGCGCGGGCGATGTTCGTCGGCCTGGAAGAGGCCACGAGGCAAATGCTGGCGTTGATGCGGCAAGGCCGCGTGGGGTTCGAATGACGGCGATAATCGGCATCGGCGCCGATTTGATAGAGGTGAGGCGCGTCGCGCGAGCGTACGAGCGTTTCGGCGGCCGTTTTCTGGAGCGTCTCTTTACGCCCGAGGAGAGGGAGTACTGTATGGCGCGCGTCGACTACGCGTGCGCGCTGGCGGGCAGGTTCGCGGCCAAGGAGGCGGTAGTCAAGGCCCTCTCGCCGACGGCGCTCACCGGGCTCGCTTACCGCGACGTCGTCGTCAGGGCCGACGGCAATCGGCCCACGGTCGAACTTAGCGGCGTAGCCGCGGCGCTCGCCGCCGAGCGCGGCGTAGAAAAAGTCATGGTTACTATAAGCCACGAGAAGGGTTACGCGATGGCGGTCGCGGTAGCGCTCGGGAAATGAAGCTGAAGTTAGGAAAGAAGCCGAAAAAGCGGTTGAATCGGGCTAACCTGAAGAAAGTGCCGGCCGAGGTACGCGAGGTCGTCGGGACGCTCCGGGCCGCGGGTAAGCAAGCGTACCTCGTGGGCGGCTGCGTCCGGGACCTGCTCGCCGGCTTGGACGCGGTAGACTTCGACGTCGCGACCGACGCCGTCCCCGAAGAAGTCCAGCGGCTTTTCCGCCGCACCGCGCCGACGGGTATCAAACACGGGACGGTTACGGTCCTGGGCGCCCGGGGCGACTACGAGGTGACGACGTTTCGGCGGGACGGTAAGTACGGGGACGCCCGCCATCCCGACGACGTCACGTACGCCCGGAGTATAGAAGAAGACCTCAGCCGGCGCGATTTCACCTTCAACGCGCTGGCCTACGACCCCCTGCAGGATAAACTCGTCGACTTGTTCGGCGGCATCGACGATTTCGAACGCGGCGTCGTCCGGGCCGTAGGCGACGCCCGGGAGAGGTTTCGCGAGGACGGCCTGAGACCCCTCCGCGCCGTGCGGCTGGCGGCGCGCTTCGAGTTCGACGTCGACGCCGAGACCCTGGACGCCGTACCCGCGGTATTGGACCGCGTCCGGATGGTAGCCGTCGAGCGGGTCCGCGACGAGTTCGTTAAGATGTTGGCCACGGCGGCCAAACCGTCGTACGGCCTCGAGCTTATGCGCGAGACCGGCCTGCTCGAGTTATTTATTCCGGAGCTATTGGAAGGGTACGCCGTTACGCAAAACGAGTTTCACGCCTACGACGTTTACACTCATTCGCTATACTCGTGCGACGCGGCGCCGGCCGAAAAGCCGCTCGTGCGGTTGGCGGCGCTGCTGCACGACGTCGGCAAGCCGCGTACGCGCGTGGTGCGCGACGGCCGGGTGACGTTCTACAACCACCAGGCGGTGAGCCGCCGGATGGCCCGCCACATCCTGAACCGCCTGCGCTTCAGCAAAAAGGAGCGGGACCACGTCCTGCACCTGGTCTACTACCACATGTTCGGCTATACCCCCTCCTGGACCGACGCCGCGATCCGGCGGCTTATCCGCAAGGTGGGGCGGGAAAACATAGCCGACCTCTTCGACCTGCGAATCGCCGACTGGTTCGGTAACGGCACCAACTACGGCTTTCCCGGGTACCTGCGCGCGCTCGAGCGCCGCATCAACGACGCCATCGCCCGGGAGGAGGCCTTTACCGAGAAGGACCTCGCGGTCGACGGCCGCGACGTAATGGCGGAGCTCGATATCCCGCCCGGCCCCAAAGTGGGGGAGGTTTTAAGTTACCTGCTCGAGCGCGTCTTGGAAGACCAATCGCTCAACGAGCGGGAACGCCTGTTGGAACTCTTGCGCGAGAGGTTCGGGCCGCCGGGCGACCGGGGCGATTGACGGGGCGGCCCGCGGGGTTTTTTTATCCGGCCTCGGAGGGGGAACGTACTATCAGCGTTACCGGCCCGTCGTTGGTGAGCGATACGGCCATCATCGCGCCGAACTCGCCGGCCCGGGTCGGCACGCCGAGGGCGGACAGCTCCTCGATGAACCTATCGTAAAGGCGCTCGGCTTCGGCGGGGGGCGCGGCGCGCGTGAAATCCGGCCGCCGGCCCTTGCGGCAATCGCCGTGGAGCGTGAATTGCGAGACCACGAGCGCTTCGCCCCCCACGTCCAGCAGCGAGCGGTTCATCCGGCTTTCGTCGTCGGCGAACAAGCGCAGGTGGGCTATTTTGGCGGCGAGGTAGGCCGCGTCTCGCTCGCCGTCGCCGGCGGCGACGCCCAGGAGTATCAGCAAGCCCGGGCCGACGGCCGCGGCGGCGCGCCCCTCCACCGAAACCTTTGCCTCGCTCACGCGTTGCACTACGACTAGCATAGTCGTATTACCCTCAAAAAAAAAGACAGTCGGAAGCGACTGTCTTTTTTACGAAGATCGATAATTACTGCATCGCCGGGATTACTAGGTTCCAGCCGGGGTAGATAAGGTCCGGATCCTTTATGAGTTCGCGGTTGGCGTTGTATATAAGGGGCCACTTGTAGTAGTACGGATGGCCGTATTCCATGCCGGCGATCATCCAAAGGCATTCGCCTTCGACGACGACATGCTGACCTCCTACGACTTCGTATTTCTTAAGGAAGGCCATATCTTCGCCGATAATCGTTTTCCAGAAGTCGTGGACTTTCTGGACTTTCATGACCTTGCCCTCGAGCGCCTTGTTCTCGAACTCTACGCCCTCGGCTTCCTTATTCAGGCGCGCCTGGTCGTCGAGGCGGGTCTGGATCTGCTCTTCGATTTTACCTTCGCCGGCGCCTTCGTTCATTTTAACTTCACGCTTGAGCGCGTCGTAATCTTGGGCTAAAGCGAACGGGGCGACGCACAGCGCGAAAACCGCGAAAGCTAAGACAGCCTGTTTCACCCGTTAACACCCCTTTCGTTAGGAGTATTTTTTACGCCGGGGCTCGTTAATTCCGGTAACCGTGTTTGAGCCGTCCGGCTAAGTTTAGCGGCTTATTCCCAGGTCGGTTCTTTCTCGGCGCCGTGGAGCAACGGCGTGACCGGCAATTTACGAGCTTTCTCTATGTTGTTGCGCTTTTCGTGAAGGTCTTTATGTTGCGCACGAAGCTCGTCAACCTTCTTTACGGCTTTGTCGTATTCGGCTTTATACGCTGCGTTGGCCGATGTAGCCTTCGCCAGTCGGTCTTCGCCTTCCTGTTTTAGCATTTTGGCGTCGTAATACTCGTCGAGTAATTTTTTGCTGGGGCCGCAACCCAAGGCGAGGAAGCCTAGAAAGAAAGCTCCAAGGACGCTCAGCGTGATAACCTTTTTCATACTGGCGGTTCACCTCCCTTCAAGAGCTTGAGGGAAAAGCACCACGATATATATCTCTTTTGCGCCAAGGCGTTCGGCACCTTTGGCTTGCTCCTTGCTCGATATTATAATAGAAAGGGATTTTCCTTGTCAAGTAAAAAAAACGGGTCCCGCAACGTGAACCGTCCCTGGCCTTTACCGGATAGGCGGGGGCGAGCTCTTCGCGGCTCCGTAGTGTTAGCGGTGCTTTGCCGGCGGCGTGCGGCCGGCGGGGGCGTCGCGCGTCAGGGATAACTTGACAAGGGATATTTAATATGTTATAAATAGCGTTTGATAAAGGGGTTATAATGTTTGCCATAGTGCGTTTTAAAGGCCGCCAATACCGTTTACGCGAAGGCGACGTCGTAGCGTTGGATAAAATCGACGCCGACGTCGGCTCGAGGCTCGAGCTCGACGAAGTGTTGGTGGCGGCCGACGCGAAAGGCGTCGACGTCGGCACGCCCGTACTCGAGGGCGCGCGCGTTACCGCCGAAGTCGTCGGCCACGAGCGCAGCTCGAAAGTGGAAGTTTTTAAGTTTCGACGCCGTAAAGATTATAAAAAGTTACGCGGCCACCGGCAGCCCTATACGGTAGTAAAGGTTTTATCGGTTACCAAATCTTAACCGGAATCCCGGCTTCCAGCCGGTCGCGGTAACGGAGACGATTATGGCCCACAAGAAATCCGGCGGCTCATCCCGAAACGGGCGCGATAGCCCCGGCCAGCGCCTCGGCTTGAAGGCGTTCGGCGGCGAGTTCGTTACCGCCGGCTCCGTAATAATCCGCCAACGCGGTACTCGTTTTTACCCGGGCGATAACGTGGGCGTCGGTAAAGACTATACGCTGTTCGCGACGGCCGACGGCCGGGTAAAATACGTCACCCGGAAAAAACGGCGCGAGGTCCACGTCGTAATCCCGGTTTAAACGAGCGCGCATAATATTCTTCGACACAAAAGGATGCCCCGGCGGGTTGGAAAGCGCTTAGCTTCTCGGCGTCAGCGTACCCGGCGGGTTTGTTGTGTTCGTCGACGAAATTGAGCTCGAGGCGCGGGGGGGAGACGGCGGCGACGGCGCGGTCTCTTTCCGGCGCGAGCGGTTAGTGCCGCGGGGCGGGCCCGACGGCGGCGACGGCGGCCGCGGCGGGTCGGTCTACGCCGTCGGTTGCGAGGCGTTGCGTACCCTCAATCACCTCTCCGGCGCGGAAGTCATAGCGGCCGGGCGGGGCGGCGACGGCGCGGGCCGGAAACGGGCCGGCCGCGCCGGCGAGGACCGAAGGATACGGTTGCCGCTGGGGACGGAAATTAAGACGGCGGAGGGGGAGACGCTGGGCGAGATAATAGAGGGGGGCGACGAGTTGGTATTGGCCCGCGGCGGCCGGGGAGGCCGGGGTAACGTTCGGTTCGCGACGCCCACGCTTCAAGTACCGCGGTACGCTGAAAAGGGTGGGCCCGGCCGGGTCCGGCGCGTCCGCTTTACGCTGAAGATAATAGCGGACGTCGCTCTGGTAGGGGCGCCGAACGCGGGTAAGTCGTCGCTGTTGGCGGCGATGAGCACGGCGCGTCCCAAGGTGGCGGCGTACCCGTTTACGACGCTGGCGCCTCAGCTTGGTATCGTAGAGGTAACGCCCGCCAGCGCTTTCGCCGCGGTCGAAGTACCCGGCTTGCTGGAGGGGGCGGCCGAGGGGCGGGGTTTGGGACAGGATTTCTTGCGTCACGTGGAACGGGCGAAGGTTTTGGCGATGGTCGTCGACGTCGCCGGGTCCGCGCCCGCCGACGATTACGCGACCGTTATGGGCGAGCTGAGGCTTTTCGACGCCCGTCTAATTCCCCGGGTGGGGGTCGTAGTTGCGGCCAAGACGGACCTGCCGCACGGCCGCGGCGCGATGGAAGAGCTCCGGGCGGCCGCCGCCGTGGACGTAGTCGCGACGTCGGCCCTTACGGGCGAGGGCGTGACGGCGTTGAAGAGAGCTCTGTGGGAAATAGTGGAAAGCTATGATCATTCAAGGGCTTAATTACGAAGTTACCGTTGCCGGCGAGCGGTACCATGTCCAGACCGAGAACGTCGGCGATAACTTGGTAACCCTCATATTCAAGGGCGGCGCCGTCGTCGCCCGGGCCAAACAGCAAGTCGGCGCGTTGGAAGGCGCCGGCCGGACCGAGAAGCTACGCCGCCTTATGCAGAGCCAACACGAGTTGATGATAAATAAACTGCGGGAGGGCGAACTGGTCCCGATATCGGCGGAAGAGCAGCGCGTAGTGGACCGGGAGGAGAAGGACCTTATCGCGAAATTCTTGGAGGAATGGGCCGAAGAAGAGTAAGCGCCGCGTCGCGCGCGCAGCCGCCCCCGGGGGCGGTTTTTTTTAACCCGGGCCGGCGGGGGTCGGATAACCGCTACCGGGCCGGGCGCTCGGAGGAGGGAGGTTCCGGTTGTATTAGCGCGGTAAACGGTTTATAATAATAACGGTTTTTGATTTAAGGGAGTAAACGTGCGCCTTTTGATTATCGCGTCGGAAGTACCGTACCCGCCCACGGATTCGAACCGCGCGGTGGTTTTTAACCTTCTCCGCTATTTCCGCGATAGGCACGACGTTACGATGCTGGCTATGACGGTGGGCGACGCGCCGGAGGACGTCGCCGTCGTCCGCGAGATGGTTAAGGAGTTAGTGCTCGTAGAGCACGAAATTTCGAAGACGCCGTTCCGACGATTGTGGAGCATGTTAACCATTTGGCCCTTCGGCGTACTGTTGTACCGCAACCGTAATTTCGCTTCGGCCTTGGAACGGTTGCTCCGACGTAAACGCTTCGACGTTATTATAGGGGGCCACATCAACATGGCCCAGTATACGCTCGAGGTAAAACACACGCCCAAAATTATCGCGCCGTTGGACGCGATCTCGCTATATTATAAACGTCGGCTCGGCTTACCCCTCGACCCGGCGTCGTTCGTCTACTGCCTACTGCAATATTGGAAGGTCCGGCGCTACGAGAGGCGAACCTACCCTCGGTACGACGCCTGCGTGTTGGTGGCGCGTCGCGACGCCGAGGTTATCCGCGAGCTATGCCCCGGCCTCCCCATTTACTTCGCCCCCTCGGGCACCGATATTCCATCCGACAAAGACGTACCGAAAGAGCCTGCCTCCATCGCGTTCTCGGGCGTTATGGATTATCCCCCCAACGTCGACGCGGCGGCGTATTTCGCGAACGAGATATTCCCGTTGGTGCGGCGAGAAGTCCCGGAAGCGAAATTTCACGTGGTGGGCAAAAACCCGAACGCCGAAGCCCGGTCGTTGGGCCGGCGCGACGGCGTCGTCGTCACCGGGGCCGTACCGGACGTCAAGGAGTACTTGAGGCGGGTGCAAGTTTACGTATGTCCCGTGCGGCTCGGCGCCGGGATGAAGATGAAGGTGTTGGAGGCGATGGCGGTATCGCTGCCGGTGGTTTCTACTACCCGCGGCGCGGAGGGTATGGACTTCGTCGCCGGGCGGGAGTTCATCGCCGCCGACGAGCCGGGCGAATTCGCCGCGGCGGTCGTCCGCCTTCTGGGCGACGAGAATTTGCGCGGAGAATACGGCCGGTGGGGCCGCCGGGCGGTGGAACGCAGCTATACGTGGGAAGCCCACGCCCGGGCGTGGGAAGAGGTAATAAATTCGGTCGCCGCCGTGAAGAGGTACTAGCCGGGGCGGCGCATCACTCGACGTTCTGAACCTGCTCGCGTATTTGCTCGAGCAGGTCTTTTATTCCTATGACGGTGGACGCTATGTGGGCGTCTTGCGCTTTGGCCGCGACGGTGTTCGTCTCGCGGTTCATTTCGATCGTCAAGAAGTCGAGGCGGCGTCCCACCCGGCCGCCGCCGGCGACGGCGTCGGCGAAGGCCCGGAGGTGGGCCCGGGTGCGGACGATTTCCTCGCTAACGTCGGACCTTTCGGCGAACAGAGCGACTTCCGCCTCGAGGCGCGATTCGTCGAACGCGGCGTTGGGGGCCAGCTCCGCGACGCGCGCCGCGAGCTTGTCGCGGTAGGCGGCGGTTACTTCCGGCGCGCGGGCGGCTACGTCGTCGACCAGTTTTTCTACCCGCTGCAGCCGCTCGTCGAGGTCCGCGGCCAATTTGGCTCCCTCCGCCTCGCGCATCTCGACGACGCGGGCCAACGCCCCCTCAAGCGCGGCTACGATGCTTTCGGTAAAAACCTCCTCGTCGCGGGCCTCTTCCTCCACGACCAGGAACCATTCCGACGAGGTCAACGCGTCCATCGGGAAGTTGCCCTTCAAACCCAGCGCGTATCGCAGGCGCTCGAACTCGCTTAAGTATTCGCGAGCGAGCTCGACTTCGGCCCTAACGCGTTTCGCCGTCGGCGCCGTCCCTCGCACGGCAACGTTCAGGTGCACGGAACCGCGGCCGAGTTTTTCGCCCACCAGCGCCCGGGTTTTAAGCTCCAACGAGCCGTACTCGCGCAACCCCCGTACGACGACGTCGAGGTGCCGACTGTTTACGGTCGTGACTTCGACAATAATGAAGCCGTCGCCATAGGGGGCTTCGCCGCGGCCGAATCCGGTCATCGATTTCAGCATAGGAAACCTCTAGGTTGACTTTCGCATGGTATCACTATGTCGGCATCTACGCAAGGGTATACGGCGCCGCGTTTTACCTTCAACCGGCGCCCGATTTGTGTTAATATACGTTCCGGCTTATGAAAACCGCCATTATCGATTACGACTTCCCCCGCCAACTTATCGCCCAGGAACCGGCCCCCGAGCGGGACGGGGCCCGGCTTATGGTATGTCGGCGGGAGGGGGGAGCTCCTTCCCACGGTACTTTCGCCGATTTCCCCGGTTTATTGCGGGCCGGGGACGTTTTGGTCATAAACGATACGTCCGTTTACCCGGCGCGGCTTCTGGGTTCGCTGGACGGCGCCGAGGCCGAGCTGCTGTTGCTCAAGAAGTTGGCGCCCGGGCGGTACCGGGCGTTGGCCCGGCCCGCGCGGCGGGCGGGCGTTGGCGCGCGATTTGCCTTCGGCGGCGACGGCCTGGTGGCCGAGGTCGTCGGCGTGCTGGCGGGCCCGGAACGCGTCGTCGAGTTTTTCGGCGTCGACGACGTGGAGGCGGCGGTGGACGCCGCCGGCAGCGTCCCGTTGCCGCCTTATATTAAAAGGCCGGCGGGTACCACGCCCCAGGACGCCGAACGGTACCAGACGGTATACGCCCGGCGCCGCGGCTCCGTTGCGGCTCCGACCGCCGGGTTGCATTTCACGCCCGCTTTGCTGGAACAAATCCGCGCGGCCGGCGTCGACGTAGTGGAGATAACGCTCCATATATCGTACGGCACTTTCAAACCTATTCGCGCCGAAGCCCTCGAAGAGCACGAGATGGAGCGCGAGGAGGCGAACGTGAACCGCTCGGCGGCGCGGGCGATAAGCGCGGCGAAGCTGGAGGGACGTCGCGTCGTGGCGGTGGGCACGACGGCCGTCAGGGCGATCGAGACCGCGGGCGACGACAGCGGCGTCGTGGCGCCCTTCCGCGGCGAGACGGCCTTGTTTATCTACCCCGGGTACCGGTTCAAAGTCGTGGACGCGCTGCTGACTAATTTCCACTTGCCGCGCTCGAGCTTGCTGGCGCTGGTGGCCGCGTTCGCGGGCGTCGAGAACGTATTAGGTTGGTACGCCGCCGCCGTCGAGGAAGGTTACCGTTTCTACTCGTACGGCGACGCGATGTTTATATACTAAGGAGCGGATATCGTGAGTAATACTATTAAAATCGTAGGCGTAGCTGTCTTGGTCGTCGCTTCCGTCGTGTGCTTCGCGCTGGGCTGGGTGTGGCCGGGGGGCGTGCTGGCCGCGCTTACGGTGGTCGTTTTCGTTTGGGCGGCGTTTACTTTCCAGCGGCCGGTGTTGAAAGTTAGGAGCGCCGAGCTGACGTTGAAGCTCCTCGACGCCGACGGCAAAGTGGCCCGTTTCGAGAAGAAGCAGGAACTCGTGCCTATGGCTAAGCCCCTTGCCGACATCCGGGATAGGAACTTGTTTACCAAAGGGCGGTTAGACGACTTCGACGTCGCGCCCGGCGAAATCGGCGAGAGGATGAGCGTCGGGAAATATTACATTATCAAAGTAGTGTTCAAACCGCCGCTCGCGCCGGGGGTGCCCGTTTCGCGTAAGTTAGCGTACAATATTTACGAGGCTTTTACCGGCGACGACGTCTCGTTTATGTTCGTCGGCGATTACCCGACCGACGACGTGGTGTTCCGCGTCGAGTTCCCGCCGGGGCGATTGCCCCACCGGGCGCGGGCGTACGTTAAGAAGGAGAACCGCGCGTCCAAACCGGCCGACCTGCAACGCTCGCCCGACGGCGCCGTGCTCGAGTGGCGCGTGGGCCGGATGAGGGCCGGCTCGCAGTATCACGTGGAGTGGACTTGGTAGCGAGGCCGGCGACGTTCACTCGGCCGCTACGCCGGTGGGCATGTTAACTCGTTTGATCGTTAAAACCTTGTCCCCCAAAGGGGAATAGCAGACTATTTCTTCCACCTGGTCGTACGCCACCCACAACCTGCCGCCGCCGTCGACGTCGAGACCGGCCACGCTTTCCGGTTCCGGTATGGAGCCGGTTATTTTTTCGTTATCGGCCGATATCTTAACGATGCCGGCGTAGTGGGTCGCGACCCAGACGGTCCCCCGGGCGTCGTCGACCGCGAGCTGGGCCGGTAGCTCGACCCCGGTCACCTTCCTTTTGAGCCGCCCTTCGCTGTTTATGGCGAAAACCCTGTTGTTGCGGTAGTCGGCAACCCACACCAATTCGCGGGCCGCGTCGTAGGCCAGCGCCCGGGCCTCGTTCACGCCGCTCATGCTCCGCAGGGTTTTGCATTCCGGCCCGACCAGGCTTAGCGTCTTGATACCGCCGGCCACCCACGCGAGACAGTCGCCGAGAGCCGCGACCGCGAAGGGTTCGTGAAAGGAGCCGGAGCGGAAGACCTCTTTACCGGCCGCGTCGTACTTCGCCACCTGGTGGCCGTAGAAGTCGGCGACCCACACCGAGCCGTCCCCCGCGTCGAGCGAGATAGAAGGTTCGATAGGCCGCTTTTCGAGAAGATAAAGGCGGAGGTTGCTCGTGCCTATGGCGGGGGCGTGGGCCGCGTCGCGGATGCGGAAGGCCTCTTTATCGGCGTCGACGTCGAAGCAGACCAGGCCGTAGTCGTACGCGTCGAGGAACCACAGGCGGCGGCGTTCAACGTCCAACGCCAGCGAGATAGGCCGGCGGTAATCGTCGTAGGTGCGTACGAGTTCGCCCTCGTCCGTATATTGGCGTAAGCCGCCTTCGTAGCCTACCCATACCGCGGCCTGGGCCGCGCCGGCGACGATTATAAGGGCCGTGATCGCTGCTCGGTACATCTCCTCCTATTCTAAGTGCGGAGCGAGCCGCCGTCAATTATTTTCTTGGAGGATTTTTTCGCGAAGGCTGGCGACGAACCGGTGGAGGTAGTTTAAATTGTGTAGGGATACGAGGCGTCCGGCGAGGTGCTCGCCGGCGAGGAAGAGGTGGCGGAGGTACGCGCGGCTGAAGCGGCGGCAAGTGTAGCAATCGCAACCTTCGTCCAGGGGACGCTCGTCGTCGCGGTACGACGATTGGCGTACGTTGGCGCGGCCTTCGGCGACGAGCGCGGTCCCGTGCCGTCCTTCCCGCGTCGGCACGACGCAGTCGAACATATCGACGCCCGCGGCGACCGCCTGCGCGATGTCTCCGGGGCGCCCCACGCCCATGAGGTAGCGTATTCTATCCGGGGGGAGTAACGAGGCCGTGAAGGCCGCGTACTCGGCGGTCTGGGTCGGTTCCTCGCCGACCGAAAGGCCGCCGGCGGCGTAGCCGAAGAAGTCCATCGCGACGAGGTCGGCCGCGCTGCGCTCGCGCAGGTCTTTGAAGAGCGCCCCCTGGACGATGCCCAGTAGCCTTTGCGAGGGCGAGCCGTGCGCCTCGCGGCAGCGCGCCGCCCACGCCGTCGTGAGGGCAACCGCTTTTTCGGCCTCTTGGCGGCTGGTGGGATACGAGGTACAATAGTCGAAGGCCATTATGAGGTCCGCGCCCAGTTGCTCCTGGATGTCGGTCGCGACCTCGGGCGTGAGCCGGAGCAGCCGGCCGTCGACGTGGGAGCGGAACGTCACGCCGTCGTCGTCTACGTCGCGCAGCGGCGCGAGGGAGTGAATTTGGAAGCCGCCCGAGTCCGTGAGGATGGCGCCGGGCCACGACATGAATCGGTGGAGGCCGCCCAGCGCCGCCACGACCTCCGCGCCCGGGCGTACGTATAGGTGGTAGCCGTTCGCGACCAAGATGCTCGTCCCGGCGGCCTCCAGTTCTTCCGGCGCAAGGAGTTTGACCGCCGCCTGGGTGGCCACCGGCATAAAGGCGGGGGTTTTTACGACGCCGTGGGGGGTCGTCAGGAGGCCGGCGCGGCCCGTCGGGCCGGCGGCTTCGACCTCGAACGAGAAAGAGTCGGACATGGGCGCGCTTTACGTACCCTCGTGGGTTCGTATAGAAGGAAGGTCCCTTTCGAAGAGTTGGGCTACGAGCCTGGCCAGCAGCGATGCGCCCTTGTGGGCAAGCGCCAGGAGCTTCTCGAATTCGACGTCGGCGAAAGGCCGTTCTTCGGCGGAGGCCTGGATTTCTACCAACCGGCCCGAGGCCGTGATGGCGCAGTTCATGTCCACCGCGGCGTCGCTGTCCTCGGCGTACGCCAGGTCGAGCAGCAACCTGCCGCCGACGATGCCGGCGGATACCCCGACGATGACTTCGGCGAGCGGGATTTGGCCGCTCTCGTCCGTGATGTGGGCTTTAGCGAGAGCGTCGCGGAGCGCGACGTAGCCGCCGGTGATGGCCGCGGCTCGAGTGCCGCCGTCCGCTTGGATGACGTCGCAGTCGACGACGACGCGTCGGTCTCCCAGCGCCGGCAGGTCCGTTACGGCGCGCAGGCACCGGCCCACGAGCCGTTGTATTTCCATCGTGCGGCCCGGCGGTCGGGCGGTCCGTCCTTCGCGAAAAGACCTTGTATGTGTAGCCCGGGGCAACATAGAATATTCGGCGGTGACCCAGCCCCGGCCGGCGCCCTCGAGCCAGTTGGGGACGCCGGCCTCCACCGAGGCGGCGCAGATGACCTTGGTATCGCCGACTTCTATAAGGCACGAACCTTCGGGGTGTTTTATATACCCGCGGGATATTTTTACGGGCCGGAGTTGGTCCGGTCGGCGGCCGTCGGCGCGGGGTTTATCTACGGGCATAAATACCTCGTTCCGTTTTCGCGTACGGCCTTTTTAAGGAGGTTGAAATGAAGGCCGAAGTCTATATGGTCAAAGGGTTGTCCTTCGTAGGTAAGTCCGACTCCAATCACTGGCTCGCGATGGACGGCCCCGCCGAGCTGCGGGGGGCCGAAGCCGCGTCCCGCCCCTTGGAATTACTCCTTCTCGGCCTCGCCGGCTGTACGGGTATGGACGTCGTTTCCATACTCCTAAAGAAGAGAGCGCCCTTGCGAGCGTTCCGGCTCGAGGTCGACGCGGGCCGGGCCGAAGAACACCCCAAGGTCTTTACGGCGATACATTTGACTTATCATCTCGAGGGCGAGGGGCTCAAGGAAAAAGACGTGGTCGAGGCGATTAGGCTTTCTCAGGAAAAGTATTGCTCGGCGTCGGCGATGCTCTCCAAAGCGTGCGAGATTACGTACGATTATAAAATAGAGTAGCCGCGCGCGTTGCAAGTAAACGTCGCAGGTCGGCGAATGCCCTAGCGAAGCGAGGCCCGGCCTATCTCTACGCGTTCGGTTTTACCCGCCATGTCGGGCCAGATTATCCGGCCTACCCGTTCGAAATCCTCTATAACGTCGGTTACGAAGAATCGCGGCCTGGGCGAAGCGTCCCCGGTCCGTACTTCGCCGCGCGCCGCGAGCAGCTCGCGGGCCGCGGTGGCGGTCGTTTCCGCGGAGTCAATTAACGCGACGGCCGCGCCGGCGACCTCGGCTAAAACCGGTTTCAGGACCGGGTAGTGGGTGCAGCCGAGTATCAACGTATCTATTCCCTGCTCGAGGAGGGGCGCCAGGTATTCCCGGGCTACGGCCTTAACTACCGGTCCGTCCGTCCTGCCCTCTTCGACCAGCGGCACGAAGAGCGGGCACGCCCGGCTGAAGACGGTCGCGCCTTTATCGAGGGCGGCGACGGTGCGGGCGTACGCGCCGCTCTTTACGGTGGCGCGGGTGCCTATGACGCCGATGCGCCGCAAGTCGCTGGCGCCCAGCGCGGCGCGCGCCCCCGGCTCGATGACGCCCCACAGCGGCACGTCCACCATCTCGTCCAGGGAGTCGAGCGCCGTCGCCGACGCGGTGTTGCACGCGATAATGACGAACTTGGGCCGGAAGTGTAGCAGGAATTCGACGCATTCGCCGGCGAAGCGCTTAACGGTGGCCGCCGATTTCGAGCCGTACGGGACGCGGGCGGTATCGCCCAGGTATACTATTTCCTCGTGCGGGAGGGCGCGGTTTACTTCGCGGGCCACCGTCAGGCCGCCCACGCCGGAGTCGAATATCGCGATGGGGGCGTCGGCGGTCATTTCTCGGACCGCTCCTCGGGCGGGGGATAGACGTAGCGGCCGAGTTCGCCGTAGATGGGGAAGGCTGAGGCGACGTGGCCGCCTTCGCCCGCCAGCGTCCGGTACGCGCGGCCTTCAACGAGGACAACTACGCCGTCGACCTCCGCGACGTTGGCGGTAACGGTGCGGTAGAGCGAGTTCAGCGCGAACAGCTCGCCGGTCGAGCCGAAGCGTTTCGACCGTATGTGTTCGTCGAAGTTTAGGAGAGCCACGCCGTCCCGTATGAAGACCGACTTCAATTGAGCGTCGTCGGGGATAGTGGGCGAGAGAGAGGGCGAGCGCGGGCCGCCGATAAGCGCGGCGACGACGAGGCGGGCTCGCTCCTCGGCCGTCTCGGCCGGGCCGACGTCGTGCCGCTCGGCGACCAGTTTCGTATATTCCTCGTCGGCGAAGAAGATATCCGCGGCCTCGGCGTCGGCCGCCGGGGCTTCCTCTTCTTCGGCCTTCGGCGTTATATGTGAGAGTATTACGCCGCGGTAGCGGTAGGCGCCCCAGACGAGCGCCGCCAGCGCCGCCAGCGCGATAACGGCCGTGGCCGTCTTCCAAAACCTCCGTGAGTCGTTTTTAACCATTATAGGATTACTGGCCGAAGAGCTGCGGCCCCTCGTCGCCGGCTAGAGCTTCGGCCCCCTCTTCTTTCCCCATCTGCCCGGCCGCGGCCAGCCGGTCCTGGAAACCGGCCAACGCCCGGCTCGCTTCGTCGTATTTGTTGCCGGCGTCGCGGAGGTGTTTGCCCGTTACCCGGAACAGTTCTTGGAATTTATTCAGCTCGTCGGCCAGCCGGCGCAGCTCGACGACCACCGCCGCCGCCTTCCCCTCGAGCGCCATCCCCTGCAGGCCGAGCGCAACCGTGACGAGGTACAGGTATACCGTCGACGGCGAAACGGGGAAGACCCGCCGGCCCGCGCCGTATTCGAAGAGATCGGTGTCGGCCACCGCCGTCTGGTAGTAGATATTCTCGGACGGCAAGTACATCAGCGCGAAGTCGTACGTCCCGAGGTCAGGCCGGATGTACTTGGCGGCGATGTCGTCGATTTTACCTTTAACCGCCCGGGCGAAGTCCCGCCGCAAACCGGGCCGCTCCTCTTCGGGGGCGTTTATCATACGTTCGAAGCTCTCCAACGGGAACTTGGCGTCCACCGGGACGTACCTGTCGCCGATTTTCACTACGAAGTCGACGAGCGAGCCGGCCAGCGGGAACTGGCGGTGGTACTGCGAGGGGTGTAATAGTTGGGCGAGAACGTTTTCGAGGAGGATTTCGCCGACCGCGCCCCGTGCTTTGGGCGGCCGCAGCAGCTCCTCGAGCCTTTTGATGTCGCGACCTAGCTCGATTACGCGGCTCGACGACTCGCGGATCTCGCCCACGCCCTGCTGGACGGAGGCTATCGTGTCGCCGGCGCTGGCCAGTTGTTGACTGATGCTCCGGGTGGTGTTGGCCAGCAGGTTGGTGAAGCTGTCAAGGCGAGCGTCCATCGCCTGGCGCAACGCGGTGACGTCGGCGGCGGAAGCGCCCGAGCCCTGCGCCCGGGTGACGTTATCCTCCAGGCGGTGCAGCGAGCCGCGGCCGAGCCAGAGCGCCGCGGCCACCGCGAAGAGTACGATTACGCCGACGACGGCTATCAGAATTTCTATTCCGCTCATAATCGGGCGTTAACGGCCGCCCGCGCCCATTTTCTTCTCGTACGCGTCCTTATATTCTTTTATTCCTTCGAAGACCGCTTCCGCGGCTTTTTGCTGCCACGACGGGTCGTTCAACAAGTCCTCTTCGTGCGCGTTCGATATGAACGCGATCTCCAACAGAATCGACGGCATCTCGCAGCCGACGAGGACGAAGAACGGCGCTTGCTTGACGCCGCGGTCGCGTAGGCCGAGGTTTTTAATCAACTTATCCTGGCAGCAGTGCGCGAGCTCCGACGACTCCTGGAGGTACTCGTTCTGGGCGAGCAGCGAGAGGATGAAGTTAAGGCTGGCGGGGTCGGCGGCGAAGTTCGGGTTTTCGGCCAGGAAGTCTTGGTTCTCGGCTATGGTGGCGGCGCGTTCCCAGTCGTTCCAGGATTGGGAGAGGAAATAGGTCTCGGTCCCGCCGACCTTGGCGTTGAGTACGGCGTTGTTGTGGAGGTCAATAAAGAGGTCGGCGTTGACGGCGTTGGCCAGGCCGGTGCGGTCGCGCATGTAAACGTGGCTGTCGTCGATGCGGGTCATTACGACGCGGACGCCGAGCTTGTCGTGCAGCAGGCGGGCGAGGCGGAGCGAAATGTCGAGGTTGACGTCCTTCTCGAGCGAGCGGTCGGGTCCCTCGGCGCCGCTGAAGCGGCCGCCGTGGCCGGGGTCTATGCATATGGTATCTATTATCGTCGGCGTCGTGTCCGGTTTTATTTCTTTGGCCGACGTGGGGAATTCGCCCTTGGCCGCGACGACCGGTTTTTCTTTAATAGGTTCCGGCGTCTTCTCGGGCGTTTTGGCGGTCGTCGGCTTTTTATATATTTTGAAAAATATTCGGGGCGGGCTTTTAAGCGCCTTCCCCTCGTAGTTTTTGGCGTCTTTGCCGGGCGTAACGTAGATGTACGCCCGCCCTCCGGCCGTGGCCGACGTTACCTTGTTCACGACGCCCACCGGCTCGTCCAGCTTGGCGGCGGACGGCGAGACGGCGCAGTTATCGATAACCAGCGCCAACCGGCCGTCCTTGGTTGCGCTAACTTTAAATAAGGATGGCTTTTGGAGTTTGACGATAACGGCGGTGTAGTCCGTGTAGTTCCGCACCGTCAGGCCGGTCACGTGGTTGGCGGCGCCGGCTGCGGCGGGAACGAACGCGGCCGCGGCCGCCGCGGCGACAACTAGCCGCGAGCACGCGGTTTTAAAAGCCTGCATTTTACCTGGTTCCATTCTTCTTCGTGCGGCGCCGCCGCTCCAGTTTAATTTCGTCTTCCTCAAGGATTTTGTCGCGTTTGTCATATTTTCTTTTGCCCCGGGCAAGGCCGATCTCGACTTTCGCGTAACCTCTTGAAAAATATATTTTTAACGGTACGAGGGTTACGCCTTTTTGCGCTACCGCGCGGGCGATGCGGTTTATCTCGGCGCGACTGAGGAGTAGCTTACGCGGCCGCCGGGTGTCGAGGGGGTACGCCGCGCTCTTGTCGTACCGCGCGATGTGGAGGTTGTACAGGAATATCTCGCCGCCCTCCGGCGCCGCGTACGCGTCGCCCAGCGAGGCTCGGCCCGCGCGCAACGATTTGACTTCGGCGCCGGCGAGGACGAGGCCGGCATCGTACGTTTGCAATATCTCGTAGTCGTAGCGGGCCCGGCGGTTGGAAGCGACGACGCGGTTCATCTCGGCCTCTGGTAACGGTTAAATATACGTGAATATATTATCGGGCGCGGGTTTAGTCAAGGAAAATGGATTTGCGGTAGGCCGCGGCGCGAGGTACGTAACGGGTTGCGGAAAACGGGATATTAAGCTACTATACCGCCGTCGCCCTTGTTCGAAAGGAGGTTGCGGCATGAGAAAAACGGCCGGGTTGGTTTTGATAATTATTTTAAGCGCGTCCGCGGCGGGCGCGTTCGACGTATATTCGTACTGGGAGCCGCCGTTCTTCGGCGCCGGCGGCTCGGCGGCGGTCGCCGACGACGCCGCGAGCGTAGCGTTGAACCCCGCGGGGCTGGCCGCGGGCCACGGTTTCAACGGTTACTTTTCTCGATACGTACAAGATCTCGGCCCCGAGAACTACCACGGCTACCTCGACACGGTGCTAGGCGGCTTCGGCTACGACTGGACGTACGCGCGCGACGAGAACATCCGCGCCAGCCGGTTCAGCTGGACGTTCGGCGGGACGGTGTACCGATGGGTCGGCGTGGGTGCGGGCGTCAACCGCCTCGCGGCCTCGAAGCCGTACCTCACCTCCGCGTGGACCGTCGACGCCGGCCTGCTGCTCCGGCCCAACCGGTTCATCTCGTTCGGCGCCGCGGGCCGCAATTTGAACGAGCCTAGGTTCTTGCGTCGGGTGGAAGGGCGGACGTACGTGGCGGCGGTGGGCGTCCGGCCCGGCTGGCAGCGTCTGACGCTGAGCTGCGACGCCGGTTGGCGTGAGCGCGACCCGCTGGACGAGATGAGCGTCCGCGGCGGCGTCGACGTCGAAATACTGGACGGCATAACGCTGGGCGCCGAGGTGGACGACGACCGGAATTTCGGCGTCGGCCTGAGCGTGGAGCTGTCGTACGGCGGCGTAGCCTACGCCGCCCGTTTCGACGAAGGGGGCGAATATAGCGGCGATAATGCCGGCGGCCGATTCAACCTCGAGCGGCGGCGTTCGGTATTTACGCCGCGCGACCACTACGCCGAGTTCGAGCTCGCCGGCGACCTGGTGGAGACCGAACGCGGCTTTTCGCTCTTGGGCGGGCGGGGGACGAGCGGCCGGGACTTGGTCCGGCGGCTTGGACTCGCCCGCGAGGACGATAATATTAAGGGGATACTGGTCCGGGTCCGCAACGTGGATACCGGCTTCGGCCCGGGTATCAGCGCTTTGGCCCAGGAGGTTCGGGCGGAGATAAAGAAGGTCCGCGGCGCGGGTAAAAAGGTTTACGCCTATATTGAGGACGTCAATCGGCCCGCCGGGTATTACATAGCGTCGGCCGCCGACGTCGTCGCGATGCCGCCCGGCGGTTACTTCGGCGGCGTCGGTACCTACTTGACGATGTGGCGCGTTACCAAGCTGACGGAACGCTACGGCGTGGAATGGGATTATGTGACCGCCGGCGATTATAAGGGAGCGTTCCACATAATCGGCGACGACCCCACGCCGGCGATGGAAGAGGAAGTCCGCGAGATCGTCGACGGCAGCTACCGCCAATTTATTTCGGACGTCGCCGCCGACCGCGGCTTGACGGCGGAGCGATTGCGGGAGCTTTGCGAGGGGCCGCCCTCGACCGCGGCGGCGTGCCGCGACGCCGGCCTGGTAGACGAGATCGCGCGGTACGAGGATTTCAAAGAGATTATCGCGCGCGGAGACGGCGACGACGAACTCCCCACGACGAGCGTTTCGCTGCGCCGGCCCTGGCGGCGGGAGTGGGGCAAACCCAAGTCGGTACGGGTTATTATAGCCGAAGGGTCCATCGTGCCGGGGAGAAGCGGGCGCTCGTTTATAACGGGCGGCCGGACCATAGGCGAGGATACCGTCGTGGGCCAGTTGCGGGAGGCGCGCGAGGACGCGGACGTAGGAGCCGTCGTGCTGCGGGTGGACTCCGGCGGCGGCGAAGCGCTGGCCTCCGAGAATATCTTCCGGGAAATGGTAAAGTGCCGCGAGAGCGGTAAGCCGGTCGTCGCCTCTATGAGCGACCTGGCGGCCTCGGGCGGGTATTTTATCGCGTGCGGCGCCGGGCGCATTTTCGCCGACCCCGCGACGCTAACCGGCTCCATAGGCGTCGTGTTCGCCAAGCCCGCCCTGGAAGAATTCTATCGGAAGTACGGCATAACGCGCGTACCGGTGAAATCGCACGAGCACGCGGACGCGCTTACGTACCACCGTCATTGGACGGAAGAGGAAGAAGCGTGGGTAGCCGGAATAACCCGGGATATATACGTTAGGTTTATGAATATCGTCGCCGAGGCGCGCGGTATGGACCTTCCCCGGCTTGAGGAATTGGCCGGCGGCCGCATTTACACCGGCGAGCGGGCGAAAGAGGTCGGCCTTATAGACGGACTGGGCGGCCTTGAGGATGCCATAAACTACGCGCGTTCGGAAGGTAACCTCGCGAAGGACGCGCCGGTGGAATACGTCGTCGGCGACTTCGGCTTCTGGGAACGCGTCCCGGCGGCGGCGGCGACGCTGTTGGGCGTTAATTAGACCTTATATTTATATACGGAGGTCCCACGATGGGTAAGGTATCCGTCTTCATAACGGCCGCGTTGGCCTGTTTTATTTTGCTGGCCTGCGGGGCGCCGCCTAAACAACCCGTCACCGGCGCGGACCTGGTCGCGACCGCGGTGGCCGCCCGTTACGTCGTTACCGTCGACGACGTGCGGGAAGTCGGCGGCCGCTACGATTGGACCGTCAGCGCCGTCAACGGCTCCGACTACGCGTGGAGGGGGACTTTGTACGTGAAGCTCGTCGGGCCCGGCAACGAAATCGTAGAGAGGCACGATTTTACGGTCGACGAGTTGGTGCCTCCGGGCGGGAAGACGGCGGGCCTGAAATTCACGTCCGATTACGCCCCTTCGGAAAAGGGCGGCGACATAGCGTTGTTGAAGGCCGAAGTCGACGTTGCAAGCTACAAAGAACCGCCGGCGACCGGGTCGAAGTAAGGCCGTTCAATTTCTCCGATAGGCCGGAATCGAAATCCTGGGCGAAATAAACGCGCGGCGCGGCCGGCTCGCCCGACGGTGGCTTTATACCGACTTCGTATTCGGCCGAGTTCGCTGCGTCGCGACGCTTCTTCTCCCGGCGCGACCGACGTTGGCCTATCGCTCGAATTAAAGACGGATTTGAAGAAAAACAAAAGCGTTATCGTTATAGGCGCCGGGCCCGCGGGCCTCGCCTGCGCGGACCGACTCGCGGCCGCTGGCCTCGACGTATTGGTGTTGGAGGCGCAGGACCGCGTCGGCGGCCTGTGCCGGACCGTTTCCTTCGGCGGTGCGACCTTCGACCTCGGCGGCCACCGTTTCTTCACGAGGGACGAGGAGGTCCGGAATTACGTCTTCGAGCTGATGGGGGACGACCTCGAGCTCAGGCGGCGCAAGAGCACTATCCGCCTTTGGGGCAAGGATTTCGCGTACCCGCTGGATTTCAAGAACCTGCTTTTCCGGATGAACCCCCTGACGGCCGCCCGGGCGGGGGTCGATTACCTCTGGGCCGCGGCGCGGCAGCGGCTCGCGCCTCGAGCCGACGTCTCCTTCGAAGATTGGGTAGTTAATCGTTTCGGACGGACGCTTTACGAGATCTACTTCGGCCCCTATACACGGAAACTTTGGGGCCGGCCGCCGTCGGAGATATCGGCGGATTGGGCCGCGCAGCGCATTTCGCTATTGAACCTGTGGGACGTATTTTTACTGCTGTTGAAGATAAAGAAGGAAAAGCCCAAGACGTACGCTGCGGAGTTCCATTATCCGCGCGGCGGCATAGGGCGAATGTACGAGACGTTGGCGGAGCGCGCCCGGGCCGCGGGCGCCGAGATCAGGCTGAACGCGGACGTTTACGAGGTGCGGCGGGAGGGCGGCCGCGTCGTCGGCGTCGCCCTCCGGCAGAACGGCCGCGACGGCTTCGAGAGCGCCGACTTCGTCGTATCTACGGCGCCGTTGCCGCGGCTGGCGGAGATGGTCCGTCCCCCCGGCGGAGGCGACGTCTTGGCCGCCGCGCGCGGAATGGCTTTTCGCGGCTTGAGGTTTTTAAATTTGGTGGTAAACCGCCCGGCCCTAACGGACAATACCTGGGTCTACGTACCTGAGCCGGAGTATTTCTTCTTCCGCATCCAGGATTTACGGAACTGGTCGCCGTCGCTTTGCCCGCCGGGCAAGTCGGCTCTGGAACTCGAGATATCGTGCGACGCCGGCGACGAGAAGTGGCGTATGTCCGACGAGGAGGTTAAGGAGGTTTGCCTCGCGGACCTGGCGGCCGTAGGGCTCGACGTCGCGGCCGACGTCGACGCGTACCGGAGCTCGTTCAGCGAGTACTCGTATCCGGTATACGACCTCGGCTACCGGGAAAAGCTCGGCGCGGTTTTGGAATTCGTTTGGCCTATGGAGAACTTGTTGACGGTGGGGCGGGGGGGCCTTTTCCGCTACAACAATATGGACCATTCGATTAAAATGGGCCTGTTGGCCGCACGGCACGTAGGCCGCGGCGATAGCCGCGACGCGGTCCTGGATATCGCCAAAGAACAGTCGGTTTTCGAGGCCCCCCACAAGCGGCATTGAGGGCCACAGCGTTAGTTCGTGCGGGCGGAGGGGATTAACGCGCCACTCCGGTTTCGCTTGCCACGTAAAAAAGTATATCGTAGTATTCAGGTTTAATAAAAATACAAATGGACGTTGCTTGATTAAAAGGCGAGAACCGGCTTGAGGATAATTTTAATTTTCGCGTGCATACTGGCCGCGGCGCCGGTCGGCGGCGTCTCGGACGAATTCCTGGGCGTGGACGACGCGGCCGACGCACCCTCGGCGTTGGCGGCGGCGAGCGCCGCGGGGCAGTGGGGCCGCGCCGGGTGGCTGGCTATGGTCTACGTCGGCGACGAAGCGCAAGCCCGCGAATTCTTCGCCCGGGCGCTGGCGGCGGACGCCGACGACGCCGCGGCGCTGGAGGGGGCCGCCTGGCTCGATTTCACGCAGGGGCGGATAGACGAGGCTTTCTCTTACTGGCGTCGGTACCTCGAGCTTTATCCGGACGGCGACGCCGCCGGGGCGCTCGTTTCGACGTTGAGGTTTTTCGACGGCGTCGTCCCCACGTACTACGAAGCGCCCGACTTCTTACTGGAGCTCGCGGCGAGGCCGGGGTGCCCGCCGGCTACGCGCGACGCGGCGCAGCGCACCGCGGAGACCCTCCTGCTGCAGTTCGGCCGCTGGGAGGATGCGGCGGCGCTGGCGCGCGAGCGCGGTTACGTCGGCGACGTCGCGCTGTGCGGCATCTTCAACGAGTACGGCTTGGCCGACATCGACCATCGGTTTAAGCCCGAGGAGAGTTTAACGCCGGCGCCGCCGGTCACGCTGGGCGAAGCGGCGTGGCGGCGCGGGGAGGGACGATTCGGCCTAATCGACGTCGGCGGTACGTTGGGCTCCAACGTAGGCGTCGCGTACGTTACGGCCGTCTTCGAGCTTCCGGCGGGGGAATATTGGTTGGAGGTACAGAGCGACGATTGGTTCCGAGCCTTCCTGGGCGGCGTGGACGTACTATCGAATCATCCCGGCGACGGCCCGAGTAGTTCACTCCACCGCGGCAAGTTCAAGGCCGCCGGCGGCCGTCAACGGCTGTTGGTTAAAACTCTCAAGAACAACGACCCGCTCTTCGATACCGACGGCGAATGGGCTTTCAAGGCGAGGTTCTTGCGAACGTCCGACCTGGCGCCCGTCGCCGTAGCGGTCGAACAGGACGACTTCGCCGAGGGCGGATTGCCGGCGTCGTCTCTGGCGGATAATCCGGCGCCGACGCCCGACGGGACTTTGGCCCGGTTCTACCGCGCGTTGGACGAATTCGCGGTCGGAGCGTACGGGGACGGCGTCGACGAAATCGACGACGCGTTGGCTGCGGCGCCGTCGTGCGCGTTCTTCTACGTCGCCGGCGCATACGGCCGCATCCTGGCCGGCGGCGAGTACAATCTAGCCGACGCGAAGTCCCAACTCAGGCGCGCCCGGGCGGAGGACCCGGCCTGCGTCGTCGCCACCGAAGAGCTCGCCGTATTCGCGTCGTACGAGGGAAAAAGAGACGAAGCGGTGGATTATTACCGGGAGACGTTGCGAGCGAACCCGGCGTACGTGTCTTCCGTATGCGGCCTGGTCGACATAGCCGCGCGCGAGGGTTGGGACGCAGAGCTCCTCCGGCAAGGCGAGAGAGCGTTAAATATCAACCCGGCCGCCCACCGCGCGTTGTTGCAGCTGGGCGATTTCTATTATGATAACGACAATACGGCGCGCGCGGTCGATTACTATGAGAAGTACGTCGCCGTCAAGGCCGACGACGCGTACGCGCGCGCGAAACTGGCCGAAGCGTACCTCTTCCTCGGCCAACCGGAAAAGGCGGCGGCGCACTACCGCGAGATTCTCGCTTTCGACCCTTACGATGAGGACGCGTATCTCGGGATGGCGGACCTGGCGGCGCGGCGGGGCGACGAAGGCGCCGCGTTGGAGTGGTTCGAGAAAGGGGCCGCGGCGCTGCCGCGTTCGGCGGAGATAAGGCGCCAGTGGGGTTACTATCTGCGCAGCCTGGGCGCCGGCGAGGATGCTTTCGGCGTCTTACGCGAAGCGCTGGCGTTGGACGTCAGCGACTTCCGCACGCGGCACTATTTGGAGCGGGAAGGGGCTATCCCCGCCGACGCCGTCGCCAAGGCTCTTTCCGTCGAAGTCGACGATTTATTGCAAAAGAAAGTGGAGGACGGCGATTACCCGCGCGCGGATTCGGTTATGCTCCTCGACCAGTCGGTCGTCTATTTGAATAACGACTTCACTTTCCGCGAATCGAACCATAACCTTATGGAGATAGTGAGCGACGCCGGGCGCGAACGCTGGGGCGAGATAACGGTTATGTCCGGCGCCGGGACCGAGATCGTCGAGGCGCGAACCCACGCGGCCTCGGGCGATGTCGTGGACGCGGTTTCGATTAAGGATTCGGACGGCTACAAAGTCATATCTATGGAGCGTGTCGTCCCGGGCGCCGTTCTGGAAGTCGCGTACGACCTGAATATAAACAAACGTATGATATTCAACCTGCTGCAATATTATTCCCAGCCGTTCTATATGGCGGAATTGGGCGAGGCGCTGTTGTCCACCCGTTTCGCCGTCGTCGTCGGCGACGATTTTCCGGCGGGCGACCGTTTAGAATTTAAGGCCGGCAACCAACGGCTGAAGGCGAAGCGCGTCCGCGGCGACGGCCGTACGGCGTACATATTCCAACGGCGCGACGTGCCGGCGATAGTAGAGGAACCGATGATGCCGGCCAAGGAAGCGTACGCGCCGTACGTTCGCGTCACGACGATGTCGGACGTCGATACGGTGGCGGAATGGTACCGGGGCGAGTTGTTCGGGAAGTTCGACGTCGACGATTTTTTACGGAAGCGTTTAGCCGTGGTGGAGTTGCCCGAAGGCGGCGATGCCGCCCGGGCGGCCGCCGTGTATTACTTCGTATTGCGCGAGGTTGAGAGCTCGGGCGGTAGCGTGTACTACCCGGCGCCGGCGCGGCTCACCGCTTTCCGCGGCCGCGGCCGTACGGTAGACCGCGGAGTGCTTATCGTGGCGTTGTGCCGCGAGCTCGGTATCCCGGTGAAACTGGCGTTAGTGGGGACCGGCGGTTCGAAAAACGAATGGGACGTGGTGACGCCGGAATTATTCGATACTGTTTTAGTCTATTTCCCGACGCTCGGGGCCCAAGGGACGTACGCCGACCCGCTGTTGGACACGTTTGCCTTCGGCGACGTGTGGACCGCGGCCTACGGCAAACCGGCGCTCATAGTTGACGACGAGGGTTTCGAGATAGGGCGCGTTCCTACCGGTCCGTTCGAGGAAGACAGCATCGCCCTTGAAATGGATCTCGAGCTCGATTGGAGCGGCGGCGCGACGTTTAAAGGGCGGCGCGCGTACCGCGGCTTACGCGGCGCGTACCGTGAGAGCTTCACCAACCCCGAGGAGCAGGAGGCCAACGTCGAAGTGAGCCTGTCGCGAATTTTCGCCGCGGCGACGATAGACGGTTATAGCTTCGATAACCTCTACGACCTGAGCGGCGAGTTCGCGTTGAACTTCGAGGGGAGCGTTCCCAATTTCGCTCGCGTACGGGGCGGTGACTTGGCGGTACGCGTGGTACCGTACGAGCTCACTTTGGCCCAGGTCTTCATAAGCGCCGAGAAGAGGCGATACCCGCTCCGCATCGAAAGGCCGGAGGCTTGGGTCGACGACGTCCGCGTGAAAATACCGCGCGGGTACGGAGTCCGTTGGATGCCCGGCGACGAACATTTACGGGGGCCTAAGTCCGAGTATACGCTCGAGCTGGGGTTGGAGGGAGATAGGTTGATTATAAAGCGCCGGTTGTTTATCGACCAGGGTGACATATCGCCCGGCGACTATAAGAAATTCGTTAAATTCTGCCGGGAGGTCGACCGGCTCGAGAAGAAGGAAGTAATACTGGCGCCCAAGCCGCTGGATAAGCCGTAGAGGAGAACCGTTGGCGTTCGCTTTAATATTGGCTCTGTTGGACGCGCTGGTAATAGTGGTCGCTTTCGCCGGGGCGTACTTCTTCAGGTTCGGCCTGCTGCCCATGTTGCCCGGTATAGGTCGGCCGCCGTTCGAGCCGTATTTGTATCCGTTGCCGGTGGTGGTGGTGCTCTGGCTGACGATACTGAAAGCGCTCGACCTTTACGGTCGCCGCGGCCGGAATTTCGGCTGGGACACGGTTTTCGCGTTGCTGGGCGGCGTTCTGTTGGGGTCGGTTTTTCTCGGCGGGGTAGGATTCGTATATCGCGGGTTTTCTTACTCGCGGTTGGTATTGGCCGTCGCCGCGGTTTTCGCTTTTATGGGGTTGTGCGTGGCGCGTGCCGCGGCGGTGTACGTACGCGGGTACCTTCTGAAGAGAGGGGTGGGGGCGAAGCGGACGTTGGTCGTGGGGACGTCCGTCGCGGCGAACGAGCTCTGCAAGCGTTTACTGGACGGCCCCGCCAGCGACTACTACCTCGTGGGCGTGATACGGGCGGGGGGCGAGGCGGAAAAGGGTTGTAAGGTTTTGGGCGACTTGGAGGATTTCTTCGAAGTCGTCGGGCGTGAAAGAGTGGCGGTAGTATTTTTCGGCGGTGACGTCCCCGACCAGGTTTTGTTGGACCTGGTGCTGGAATGTGATATCAAGGGCGTCGAGGTTAGAATGTTGCCGTCGACGTTGGAACTTATGACGTCGAAGGTTTACGCCGACGAGGCGTTGGGAATACCGGTCTTCGCCTTAAGGCAGTTCCGCCTTACCGGTTTCAACCGCTTCATAAAGCGCGTTATGGACGTCGTGGCCGCCACTTCCTTACTCGCGGCTTTCGCGCCGGTGTGGGCGGTAACCGCCCTGGTCATCAAAATGACGTCGCCCGGGCCGGTACTCTATCGGCAAGTGCGCGTGGGGCAGGACGGTCGGACGTTCGAACTCTTCAAGTTCCGCTCGATGAGGCAAGACGCCGAGGCGGAGACGGGGCCGGTTTTCGCCAAAGCCAACGACGAACGCGTTACCCTCTTCGGCCGTTTCCTCAGGCGCACGTCCCTCGACGAGGTCCCGCAACTCCTCAACGTCCTCAAGGGCGATATGGCCGCAGTGGGGCCGCGGCCCGAGCGGCCGTACTTCGTGGAAAAGTTCGCCTCCGACGTCCCGCGCTACGTCGAGCGGCATAAAGTCAAGTCCGGCATGACCGGCTGGGCCCAGGTCAACGGCTTCCGCGGAAACACGTCCATAGCGCAACGCGTCGAGTACGATTTGTACTATATAGAAAATTGGTCGTTATTGTTTGACCTGCAGATAATCTTGCGGACTTTGGCCCAGGTTATCTGGGGAAAAGGCCAATAAGTTGTGTTATAACGCGTAGTGCCCATTTTAGGGATGCCGTAACGACTAAATGTTTATGAAATCAGTGGGTGTAGTAGTGCCCAATCATAATATTAGGGGATAGCTTTATCGTGTTTATTCGGTACCCGCCGCTCGCACTCTACGGGCGGCGTCGTCCTATTGAAGTCCTCGCCGCGAACCTATATAACCCGCGTGCCGGCGCGTTGATAGGGCGTGGGAAGTTATGGAAGTAAAACGCCAGCGATTCGTTCGTAATTTCTCTATCGTCGCGCATATTGACCACGGGAAGACGACGCTTATGGACCGCATACTCGAGGTCACGGCGGCGGTCGACCCGCGGCAAATGCGCGAGCAGTTCCTCGACGCTATGGCGCTCGAGCGCGAGCGGGGCATCACTATCAAGATGCACCCGGTGACCCTCCGTTACCGCGCCCGGGACGGCAACGTATATAAGTTCAATATTATAGATACCCCCGGCCACGTCGATTTTACGTACGAGGTTTCGCGGTCGCTCGCGGCGTGCGAAGGCGCCGTACTGCTCGTCGACGCGAGCCAGGGCGTCGAGGCGCAGACGGTGGCCAACGCCCTGCTGGCGGTAGAGAACGACCTCGTCCTGGTCCCGGCCATAAACAAGATCGACCTGGCCGCGGCCGACGTCGACGTCACCCGCGACGAGCTCGAGGAAGTGGTAGGCATCGACGCCGGCGACGCCGTACTCGTATCGGCGAAAGAGGGGACCAACGTCGTCGAGTTCTTGGAGGCGGTGGTCGCGCGAGTCCCGCCGCCGGCGGGCGACGCCGCGGCGCCGTTGCGCGCGCTCATCTTCGACGCGCAGTACGACCCCCACCGGGGCGTCCTGGCGTACGTCCGCGTCGTCGACGGCGTCCTGGCGCGGGGTACGCGGATAAAGTTGACGGCCTCCGACGCCGTCTACGAGGTCAACGAAGTAGGTATATTCAAACCTTCTATGGCGCCGGTCGACGAGCTGGTTGCCGGCGACGTCGGCTACGTCGCGGCGAACGTGAAGGAGATTGCGGAAGCCCGCGTCGGCGATACCATAACGTACGCCGAGGGGGGCGTCGCGGAGCCGCTGCCGGGATACCGCGAAGTCCGGCCGATGGTCTTCGCCTCGCTGTTCCCGGTGGAGGCCGACGACTACGACCTATTGAACCGCGGCCTGGAGAAGCTGGCGTTGAACGACGCCTCGCTGAGCTGGCAGGCGGAGGAATCGGCGGCGTTGGGTTTCGGCTTCCGGTGCGGCTTTTTGGGCGTGCTCCATATGGACATCGTGCGGGAGAGGCTCGAGCGCGAGTACGAGCTCGAGGTCATCACGACGATGCCCCACGTGGCGTACGAGGTGACGACGCGCGACGGCGCGACGCACTACGTCGAAAACCCGGCGAGGCTGCCGGACCCGGCCGAGATCGAGATAATAGGCGAACCGTTCGTCGAGGCCACGGTCTACACGCCGGCGCGGTACGTCGGCCCGGTTGTCGAGCTGATGAAGAGCCGCCGCGGCGAGCACGTCAGCATGGAGTTCTTCGCCGGCGACCGCGTCGCCGTGAAGTACCGCCTGCCGCTGGTCGAGATAATCGTGGACTTCTTCGACCGCCTCAAGGCGCTCTCGCAGGGGTACGCCTCGCTCGACTACGAGCACGCCGGCTACCGGCCTTCCAAGATGGTGAAACTGGACGTCCTCCTCAACGGCAAGCCGGTGGACGCGTTGAGCGTTATTGTCCACGTGGAGCGGGCGGAGCGCCGGGGGCGGGACCTCGTCACGAAGCTGCGCCGCGAGATCCCGCGCCAGCTGTACGAGGTGATTATCCAGGCCGCCATCGGCTCGCGCGTTATTGCCCGGGAAACCATCAAGCCGCTGCGCAAGAACGTCACCGCCAAGTGCTACGGCGGCGACGTTACGCGGAAGCGGAAATTGTTGGAAAAGCAGAAGGCCGGCAAGAAGCGGATGAAGCAGGTGGGCAACGTCGCCGTCCCGCAGGAGGCGTTCCTGGCGGTGCTCAGGACGGAGCGGTAGGGGTGAATAGCGTTTTACACCAAATCGAACCCGGCTTAGCGGCCGGGTTTATTCTTAAGCTTTCTCCTCACGCGGGCTTTAGGTGAGGAGGTCGTTCAGCAGGTCCAGGTGATCCGCCACGAGGCGCGTTATGAGGAACTTCTCGCGGACCGTCTCGCGGCCGCGGGCGCCGAGCTCCCCGGCAAGCGACGGGTCTTCCAGAACCTTCACGATCCGGTCGGCGAAGCCGTCCTCGTCGTCCGGCTCGAGCAAAAAGCCGTTTACGCCGTCCTCGAGTTGGAGCGGGATGCCGCCTACGCGGGAGGCCACGACCGGTTTTCCCTTCCACAGCGCCTCGGTAACGGTAAGGCCGAAGCCCTCTTTTTTGGATTTTTGGAGGGTGACGGCGGCCGTCGTCTGGAGGACATTTACGAGGATGTCGTTTTCGACTGTCGTTAACACAACGTCCTTGTTTTCGACGAGGCGTTTAGCTTTTCCTTCGAGGGCCTCGTAGATTTTTAAAGCCTCCGGGTCGTCGGTAGCCATGCTGCCGCACAACACTAGGCGGCAATCGACGTTGTCGCGGACCTTTTTAAATATGCGAATCGCGCCGGAAGGGTCCTTGTGTTTGTCGAATCGTGAGACCTGCGTTATGAAGGGTTTGTCCGTGGGGATACCGAATTTCTTAAGGTACTTCGTTACGTCTTTTTCCGAGAGCTTTATGTTCTTGGGCGCGAGAGGGTCGATCGCTGGATAGACGACGCGTTGTTCGACCGGGAGGTCGTCTTTGCGGTAGGCGTGATTGGAGATTACGACGGCGTCGTACTTTATTATAAAGTGTTTGAGGTATTCCCAGAGCTCGGCGTTGGGGCTCGAGAGGTCAATATGGCAGCGCCATATCCACGGCTGCCTTTTCTTGTAGAACATTATTAGCGGCAACGGCTGCGGGTCGTGAATGATGACGCAGTCGTGGTCGACATGAGTGTAGACGGAAAAATCTTCGTTGGCTTGCACGTACAAACGCTTTTTGAGCGGCGTTAAGTTTACGGCGTCGCCCTGTAGCGCGTTGTGGAATTTTTTGGTGATGGTGAAGAAGTCGGGGTGGCCGTGTAGGATACGCCAGCCGGCGTCGAGGCCGGTGTCGTTCATCAACGGCAGTAGCGAGACGAGCATTTCGGCGACGCCTCCCCCTTGATAAGTCGAGTTGAGGTGCAAGACGTGTTTACCGTATAGGTTTCTCGCCTTTAGGCATATGGAATGAATGACGTCGTCGCCTACGATTTGTCGGTAGTCGGCTAAGCTTCGCATGGGGTTACCTCGCCAGTTCTTTGAGTAAGGCCCGGACGTCGGCCACGGAGTCTAGGTTAAACCGGGCTTGGGACGGCTCGAGCCGTACCTTAATCGAGTACGCGTCGCCGGGTAGGACGGCGAATACGTCTTCGTCCGTGCGGTCGTCGCCGATCGCCAGGATGAAATCCCACGGCTTGTTATTGAGGAACCGCAGGCTCGCTCGGCCTTTGTTTACGCCCGCGTTGCGGACCTCGATTACCCTATTGCCTTCCAGGATTTCTAAATTTAGGTTGGCGGTTTCGTGGAATAGGTCTCCTTTCAATTCGGCAGTCCTCATCGCCGCGAGCTCCGGGTCCGCGGTGCGGTAATGGAGCGCGAGGGAAAAGTTTTTCTCTTCGACGTGCGAGCCCGGGGTCCGGTCCGCGTAGCGTTCGATTATATGCCTGATGCGAATTTTCCAGTCGTCGCGCAACGGCTCGACGAGCGACCAATCTTTACCGCCTTCCTTAAGCCAAGCGCCGTGGTCGGCTATGAACGAGAGCCCCAGCGCGCCCAACCAGTCCTCAAGCGTTTGGCATTCGCGGCCGCTCATGACGACTACTTCGTTCTTTTCGTCGCGCGCGAGCGCGGCCAAGAGCCTTAGCAACTCCCCGTCGGGCTTTGCGTGTTCGGGCCTCCGCGTAAAAAGTACCAACGTGCCGTCGTAGTCGAGTAGGAGGAGGCGCTTCGCGGCGGCGCCGTAATCGCGGACGATTTTTTCGCGCGCCCGCGGCGGCAGCCGGCGCGTGGCCAATTCGCTTTGCTCCTTCTTCGTTTGTTTAAGCTCGCGGGCGAATTCCTCCGCCCATTTCGTAACATCGTAGCGCCTTAGGCGGCGGCGCATGGCTTGGGCGCGCCGTCTCTGGTCCTCCTCGGGCATGGCCAACGCCTTGGCGAGGGCGGAGGCGATCTCCTCTTTGTTATTGGGGTTTACTAGGAGTGCCTCGCCAAGTTCTTGCGCGGCCCCGGTCAATTCGCTGAGTATCAGCACGCCGCGGCCGTCGGCTTTCGTCGCGCAAAACTCTTTCGCGATGAGGTTCATGCCATCCCTCAGCGGCGTTACCAACGCCACGTCCGCCAGTTGGTAAAAAGCGGCAAGGGTATGAAAAGGCAGCGAGCGGTAAAGGTACCAAATCGGTACCCAGCCCACGGTCCCGAATTCGCCGTTGATCCTACCCACGAGTTCGTCGACGTGCTTTTTTAGGCGGGCGTACGTTTCCACAGCCGTACGCGATGGGACCGCCACCATAATCAACGTAACCGTACCCCGGTATTGGGGGTTGTTTTGGAGGAAGAGCTCGAAAGCCTCGAGGCGCTCCGGGATTCCCTTCGTGTAATCCAGTCGGTCGACGGATAAAATTATCTTCCGCCCTCGTAATTGTTTGTGGGCTTTCGCAGCCTCTTTTTGTACCGCTTCGTCTTCCCTCGCCGTCGCCCAACGTTCGAAGTCGATGCCCATCGGGAAGGCCTCTACTTTGACCACTCGATTGCCGGCGGCGATCTTACCGTTTGCGTACTCGTAACCTAAGATATTTCGGACGGCGCTAACGAGGTGATGCACGTAGCCGTGCGTGTGGAACCCTATCAGGTCCGCGCCCAGGAGACCTTGCAAAATCTCCTCGCGCCACGGGAGCAAACGGAATATCTCGGACGAGGGAAACGGGACGTGGAGGAAAAAGCCGACCGCGGCTTCGGGACGGGCCTCCCGGATAAGGCGCGGCAGAAGCATTAAATGGTAGTCGTGGACCCAAATTTCGTCGCCCGCCTCGGCGATTTCCAGGACCAGGTCGCGGAATTTCTCGTTTACGCGCTGGTATACGTTCCAATAGGACGTTTCGTATTTCGCATATAGCGGAAAGTAATGGAAGAGCGGCCAGATCGTCCTATTGGCGAAGCCGTGGTAATAGTTCTCGAGTTCGTATCGGGAAAGGAAGACAGGGTGGCAGTTTTCGCCGGCTAATTTTTTGCTAATGTCTTTGTTTTCGGCGTCGTCTATCCGGCCCGATGATATTCCGGGCCACCCGACCCACGCGCTGGGACGGGATTTGTAAAACGAAGCCAAGCCGGTAGCCAGGCCGCCGACGCTCGGCACGTAGGATAGTTGGCCCCCCTTTTTGGTTACGCTTAAAGGAAGCCGGTTGGAAACGGTTAACAAGCGGGACACGAGGTCGTTTTCACCCCCTGAAGGTTTCTATATTTCTAACATAGAATGGCCGGCGGCGCAAGGTTACGCGTTTGTAATATGTCAAAATTTAGGGGGAATTGATATAAAATATGGCTGGAAACGGCGTGCGTTTGGATTGGTAACTACCGTAGCCGTTACGGTGCGGCGCGTTATTGCCCGGGAAACCATCAAGCCGCTGCGCAAGAACGTCACCGCCAAGTGCTACGGCGGCGACGTTACGCGGAAGCGGAAATTGTTGGAAAAGCAGAAGGCCGGCAAGAAGCGGATGAAGCAGGTGGGCAACGTCGCCGTCCCGCAGGAGGCGTTCCTGGCGGTGCTCAAGACGGAGGGGTAGCCGTAGGGTACGCCTAGGGTAAAAAGTAAACGCGGCCGCGGCCGGGTCTTCTATAGCAGGAAATACGCCCGCTCGAAACTGTTGACGTACGGGGAAAGTTGTTTTACTATTCCGCATAAGAAAGGAGGGAACGAAGATGAAGGTGGTTATCTACGTATGCGCCGCGGCCGTAGCTATGGTCGCCTCGGCCTTCGCCGCACCCGGCGATACCATTTGGTGGGGCGAGATCCCGGCGACCGAGAATATAGTCGTCGGCGGCCTGGCGTACGACCCGGAAGACGGCAAGATCTGGGCTGCGGGGCCGGTTACCGGTACTACTCGCCAATGCAAGTATTGCAAATTCGACCCGGAGACTCACCAGCTGGTTAAACCGTGGGCGGCGATGGCGCCGACGGTCGGGAGCTGCTTCGATATCGGCTACGGCTACGAACACGGCGGCGTCAAATGCCTCGTCGTCAACGACGACGTCGACTATTCGCCGTATACTAAAATTATAGACCCGCGGGACGGTTCGCTCAAGGGGAGCCTTCCGGATTATTTCAGTAAGCCGAGCTACACCGCCGGCTGCGCCGTGGATGGGAAGACGAACGACGTATACATCTCAAGCAACGTGCGCACGCTGGACGGCGGTACCGACGACGCCCGCGTCGCTCGTTACGACGGCAGTTCGTGGAAGGTGTTCGCGACGGTAGGAGAGGCCAACGAGGGGTTGGCGGTAGGCTGGGGACGCGTATTCCTCTTGAGGATGTACCCCTTTTACGATATATACGTCTTCGATATGGAAGGAACGCTTGAGGATAAGATCCACCTTACGAAGCCGCCCGTAAACTTTATCACGGGCCTTAGCTTAGGACGCGTCGACGCCGTCGGCGGGAACGAATCGTTGTTCATCGGGATAAAATCCGGCGGCCATAGCGTCTACGAAGTGGAGGTCAAGGACTACGCCGGCGTCGCAGTGGCTCCCTCGTCGTTGGGACGCGTTAAGGCGCTCTTCCGATAGCTTCCTTAGATGTCTTTTAAAGACCCGGCCTCGCGGCCGGGTTTTTTTACCCGGGCTGGTGCCGTGACGTTTCATACCCTTGGCGGCCGGTAGGCCTTTTTTATCGACTGTTATAGGTATTGCCGTTAAGGTTTACGCGGCGGCGTTTTCCGGCGGCGCCGGGCGCCGGGTTTCGGCGGCGCTTTTCGCGTCAGCTCATCCATAAGGTCGATCTGGATCTGCTGGATTTCCAGGAGGCGTTCCCACTGGCGTTTTACGAGATGGTCGACTTTCTCGTGGAGGTTGCGGATCTCGAGTTCGGCCTTGAGGTTCACCTTGTAGTCGTATTCGGCCCGCAACCGGTCTTTGGCCTCGAGGCGGTTTTGACTCATCATAATGATGGGAGCCTGGATCGCGGCCAGGCAGGATAGAATGAGGTTGAGGAGGATAAACGGGTACGGGTCGAACGGTCGCCACACGAGGTACAGCGAATTGGCGATAATCCATAAGATTAACACGCCGGCGAAAGCGGAAATAAAACGCCAGCTCCCGGCGTAGTTGGCGACGCGGTCGGCGGCGCGCTTTCCAAACGTCAACCTGCTTTCGAAAGCGGCGTTGAGGTTTTCGGTTAATAATTCCTGTTCGGCCAAGCTTCGGACTACTTCCTGGTCCAACGCCGAGAGTTCGCCCCTTTCGACGCCGAGTACGTCGCGGACGTACGCCGTGCGGTAGCGGGCCAGGACGTCACGACATATATATCCGCCGCGTTTCCATGCGGGGTACTCCCGTAAGATTAAGTCCGCAACGCCGTCGGGAATCGTATCCGCCGGGACGGCGTCTCGCGGGGGCACGTCCCGTTCGCTCAATTCGCAACGAACGGTAGTTTTGTTTTTCATCGTCGTCGAGCTCTCCTATGCAAGGGTTTTTCTTTGCCACGGACCACCCTCGCCGCCGGCGGCCGTTTCGGTTACGTCTTTCGCCGTCCCGCTTTTTGCCCGACGTTAACGTTGAGCGGGGGTATATCCACTAGCTGCAGCGTCGTGGACGCGACGGCGACGCGGCCTTCCGTCGCCGCGAACTCGTCGAGGATGCGTTCGAAAAGTTCGGTCTTAACGGTCCGGCGCTTCTTGAAGTCCACGACGTAACGGAGGTAGAACTCGAGCCAATTGTCGTTAGCGGTCATCATGACCATCGGTTCGACGCGGGCGTCCTCCACCAGGTATTTCCGGACCACGCCACGCCAGGCCGTCCGCGCGCCCGGTACGAATTCGCCGCTTACGTCGGCGGCTACCCGCTCCAGTATCTCCCGGGCCAGTTTATGGTCGGAGCCGTATTTAACGGGGATTTTTACCTCGTCCCATAGAAAGGGAAAGTCGCCGGAGTAATTGAATACCGGTTCCTTGAAGACGAAGCTGTTGGCGATGCGCACGACGCGGCCGCTGTATTGGTCCCCCGAAATCCAATCGCCAATCTCCATTAAGGTGGTTCGCAATATCCCGATGTCTATAACGTCGCCCTTGATGCCGCCCAGCTGGATGCGGTCTCCGGTTTTATAGAACCCGCCGAACGAGACGGCGAGCCATCCCGCCACGCTGGTGATGACCTCTTGCAGCGCGAAGGCGACGCCGGCACCCGCTACGCCGAGGACGACGGCCATGCCGCCGAGGCGGTCGTTGAAAACCGCGGCGACGAGTATCACGGCGGCGCCGTACCCGGCGAACGTCACGAACTTGCGAACGCGGTACCGGGTATCCTTATCGTCGATGTGGCCGGTGAGGGGGCGTTTCAACAGGCGCACGAGGATGCCGATAACGACGACGCCGACGAGTACGATAATTATTTTCTCGGCCGTGGGGTGAAGGGTCCACTGCGAGAAGAAGTCGTTCACGGTTTATCCTCCGGGCTTAGCTCCGCGCGCGCGCCCGGTTTCGGGAAAGGGGTTCTTGTATCCCCGCCCCGGGCGGCGTCGCGTTTAGGTGTCGGACGCCGGCCCGTCCGGCTCCGGGCGCCGTGTTATTTTATTCAGGACGTCCCCAGGCGCTATTTTAAACGAGGGGGAATGGTAGTCGTGGGGTAGGTAGTCGGGGGGGACGGCCGCGGCGTTGCCGTCGCGCAGGGCGGAATAATGCGGCGACGTTATTTCGATGCCGGCCTCGTTGCATTTGTCCTGGATATTCTGGTGGAGGTCGGAGTATATGCCCGCCATAAGGTTGGGCTTTTTGGTATAGGCGTTAAGTTCGTAGCGGACGTAGAAGTCGTCCAACGCCGTTTGGAGGATGAAGGGCGCCGGTTCCTCCAGGATATCAGGCGTGGCCCGGGCCGCGGCGATAAGGGCTTCGTGGACCCGGCGCCACGGCGCGTCGTAGCCGATGGTAACCTGGGTATGGAGGATTAACCCCCGGCCTTTGGCGTCCGCGCTGAAGTTGATAATGTGGTTTGCCAGGACCATCGCGTTCGGGACCGTAATTTCGACGTTTTTTATCGTCCGAACCCTGGTTACCAGTATCGTTTTTTCGACGACGTCGCCGACGGTGTCGGCGATTTTTACGCGGTCGCCGAGTTTGAAGGGCCGCATATACGTCAAGACGACGCCGGCCACCGCGTTCGCGACGGCCGAGGTAGAACCGAGAGTGAAAACGAGGCCGACGAAAACCGATATGCCTTTAAACGCGCCCGAGTCGGAACCCGGGATGAACGGGAGTATTATTATGGCGGCGGCGATTATAATGAAGAAGCGGACGATTTGATAAGTAGGCCAGGCCCATTCCCGATGGAACCCCCGGAGGCTTATCATCCCGCTGTTGAGGGCGCCGAACGCGAACTTGACGAGTTTCGAAAAATAGAAGGTGATGACTATTACGAGGCAGATGAATAGGAGTTCCGGGACGTAGGAAACGAACGCCCGCACGGCGGCCGAAATCGGCATGGCGATGAAGTGGTAGATTTTCGCCCCGGCGGCGCGCGTAACGTTGAAGAAACTGGAGGCGAGCAGGACGTAGATAAATAACGCCGTCACGGTTAAAACGAGCCGGGCCGTTTTGGCCGCGATTATGAGCAAGTGGGTGGCCCGGTCGGAACTGAGGAGGACGAGGCGTTGAAATTGTATCGCCCGGATTCGGGTGTCGCGCCAGGACTCGAGTTTGGCGTAGACGAGCGGGAATACTCTGCGGAAGCCTTGAAGCAATAAAACGAGTACGGCCGTGGCGATAGCCGTAAAGAGCAACCCTGGTAATATCGCTTTACCGGTTTCGGTTAACTCGTACCCGCCGGCCAGTTCGCCGATTTTACCCAACATCGCGCCAAGGGTGTGGGTAACGGAAATCGGCTTGTCCTGTTTCTCGACGGCGGCGCCGGAAACCCCCGCGGCGCCTCGCAAGGCCGCGATTATATTCAACACGTTAGCCCCCTTCCCCGGCGCCCACCCGTGCCCCGGGCCGCACGCCGGGTTTAACTCGCGGCTAAGTATAGCTTTTTCCGGCGGTATTTTCAACGGTAGTGGGGAGAGGGGCGGGGTTACAGGCGAGTGTTTAATAAGACCGTTACAATTTAATCGTTCTGCCCTTACCCCAACGGTAGGCGGCTTCAACGGCGAAAGCGGCGCCCCACCAGGCCGACGAGGACCCAGATCGTGCGAGGCTCGAGCTTCGCCGTCTCCCATATAAGCGCTCCCATCGCGCCCAGACATAGGAGGATGCCCAACGCCGGCAGCCACGTCGTGCTGCGCGTATATTTGCGCAAGCGGATGTTGGCCGCGTTGACGGCGGCGAAGATGATTAGAAAACCGGCGCTCCCGATGGTGGCGATGCGGGAGAGGTCGAAGAGGTTCGCGATGGCCAGCGTGAGGGCGGCCGATATTAGCAATCCCCCGAGCGGTTTTTTCCAGATCTTCTTCTCCAATACCGCCGGGAGCTCGCCGTCTTTGGCGATGACGTAACTCATACGGGTAACGCCGTAGAGCGTGGCGTTGATGGCGGAGGCGGTGGAGGCCAGCGCCGCCACCGCAATAAGGGCGAAGCCCGGTTTACCGAGGAACTGCTCCGCCGCTACGGCGAGCGCGTAGTCCTTGGCCGCTACGATCTTGGGGACGGGCAGGTTGCCCAACGTTACGAAGGCTATGAGGATGTATAAAAAGATAACGAAGCCGACGGCGGAGAAGAGGGCGCGGGGGATGGTTCGGGCTGCATCCTTGGTGTCGGCGGCGGCGTTGGCGATAAGCTCGAAACCCTCGTACGCGACGAAGATGACCATGCCGCCGGCGACTATTTGCCGGCCGCCGGCCCAGGTGGCGGGCGCGAAGCCGGCGCTGTTGATGCCCCACAGGCCTACGACGGCGAAGAGTGAGAGGATGGCCATTTTAAAGACGACGATCCATACCTCGGCCTTACCTATAACCTGGGCGCCGAGGAGGTTCAGGGCCGTCATTAAAATTACGACGGCGCTGATAAAAACGTGTTTGAATAAGGGCTGGGCGGAGGCCGAGAAGAAGCTCGCGCCGTAGCTGCCGAAGGCGTACGCGTACAGCGAGAGGGTGACGATGTAGCTGAGCCACAGCAGCACGTTCGCGGACCCGGTAAAGTACCCGTGGCCGAACGCGCGGTCCAGGTACGCCACGGTCCCCGCGCCGTGGGGGTACGCGACCGCGAGCCGGGCGTAGGAGTAGGCCGTAATGAGCGCGATAACGCCGGCCAACGCGAACGCTATCGGCGTCCCGCCGGCCGCCATCTGGACCGCCAGCCCCAATACCGCGAAGATGCCGCCGCCCACCATCCCGCCGACGCCGATGGCGACGACGGGCCAGAAACCGAGGGATTTTTTTCCGGTCGTCAACGGTCCAGTGCTTTAAAGAATTTACGTACGCTTCTTAGGCAGGATTCGAACGTAGTTTAATTAAACGCCGCTTATCGACCGGGTTCGCTCCCACTCCTAGCGTACCGGCCCTTTAAATTTTTAAACGCGTCCACGTACGGACATGGTGTTGGCTCTTAAAGTTGTCGGCGCCGTCGGGGCCGTACGCGAAGAGGACCTTGTACGTCCGGCCTACGACGAGCTTGCGGTCGCGTTCGTCGCCCGAGTCGAGCGGGATCGTGAACCCTATCTCGGTTACGCCGTCTTCCTCCTTCCCCCTCTTGTTCGTCACGTTGTCTTGGCCGCCGCCGTTCACGTCGGCTTTGTGGTTGACGAGCGTGGAACCGTAGTCGTCTCGTATAAACGCTTGGCCGTCTTTAACGTAGCCGATTATCAGGTTAGCATCCTTCATCGCGATCGCGGGGTCGAAACCTACGGCGACCCATCCCGTCGTCGGCGCTTTCACCGTCGCGTTAAGGTTTTTCCCTTCCGGCTTCCACGTGAAGGTTATCCTGTCTATGGTTATGGAGCCGCCGTTATCCGGGTTGACGGGCGGCGTTCCGTCTTCGTCGCCGTTACAACCGCACGTTAAGACGGCAAACGCGAGCGCGGCCGACGCTGCGGCCGTGACCATGAGCCTGGCGCGAGTGCGCATTTAAAGACCTCCTCGGGCGCTGGAATCTACTAAGCTGTAGACGCCGAGGCCGGAGTCAAATCGGGCCACCGGCTTAAATACGGCGCGATTATAATTCAGTTGCGGCGCCAAGTAAAGGGAAACGGCCCGCGGCCTACCGCCCCGGCCGCCGCGTCCTACAATAGGACGAACCCTTCTTTGAGCGTCGGGTATTGCAACGCGGGGATGAGCTCCGCCTTCATCCGCGACGTATCGCCGTAATAGTCCGCCATCCCTATTTTTACGAAGTCGCGCGTCAGCGGCGCCCGGGTCCCGAACGCCGACGCGAATAGTTCGACGGCACTCGCCGCGACGTAGAAGGTCCACCGGGGGAGGCGGCGCGGCCGGGCGTATCCCCAACGTTTCGCCAAGGCGTCCAGGAATTCTTGTAGGGTAAGTCGGCCGTCGTCGCCGAGATTGTAGATGCCGGCGGCGTCGGGTTTTTCTATCGCCGCGGCCGCGGCGGCCAGGAAGTCCGGGAGCGCGAGGAGGTGAACCCAAGTCGGCTCGGGCCACACGGCTAGGAGACGCCGCTTCGAGAGCCACCTCGCCGCCTCGATCATCAGGACGCCGCGGCCGTAAATCATCTCAGGGCGGAGCACGACCGGAACGGCGGCCGCCCCGTCGCAAGAAGTGAAGAGATATTTCTCCGCCGCCAGCCGGGTCCGCGCGTGAACGGACGGCGGGTTTCCCGTCAACGTACCGCGCGCGGGGTGGTCAGGGGAAGATTCGCCCTCGACGTGCGGGAAGCTGACCAGGATAATTTTACCGACGCCGGCGGCCAAGGCCGCGTCCACGACGTTTTGAACGTACCGGACGTTCGTTACCGGCAAAAACCTCTCGGGGCGAGGTTTGAAGAGGACGCCGGCGAAATGTATGACGGCGTCGACGCCTCGGAGAGGCTCGGCCAGCGTCTCGGCGCGGCCCAGGTCGCCGCGGAATACGCCGGCACCAGGTATTCGGGCGACGTCGCCGGGAACCGGCCTTCTATGGACCAGTAAATTTAGCTCGTGGCCGGACGCCCCTATATAGCGCGCCAGGAAGGACCCCAGATTGCCGGCAGCTCCCGTTATAAGAATTTTCATATGCTATTAGTAAAAAAGGCGGTCCTGGGTTAGGTTAAAAAAGCAGGTAAATCAGGGCGTGTTGGGCACTACAGCATAGGGATAAGAGGTAGCGTTTAGGCACTACAAAGGGGGTGCCTATTTTTCGGGAATTTCCCGCTTTCGGCGAAATGCCCGGACGATTAAAACCGCGAATAACGTTGCGACCAGCCAGGCGAAGACGTCGGCTATGTGCGGATAGGGCGTCCATACGCCGCGCGTCGGCAAATGGGCGACTATTACCGGGTCCTCGCCGGCGAAGTAATCCGTTCTCGCGACGGTCCGGCCCAGGTAGTCGGCCGCGACGGATACGCCGTCGTTGTCGGGCCGGAAGAGCGAAAAGCCGTTCTCGACGGCGCGAAAGACGGCGAGGTCGGCGTGCAGGTCGCCCAGCTCGCGCCAATCGTGGGCCGGGACGAGCATTATGTCCGCCCCGGCGCGGCCCGCCTGGCGGACCATCGCCGGGAAGTCCATATCGTAGCAAATGGCCCCGGCCAGACGGCCGTACGCGGTATCGAGCGTCGGCAAGCGGCCGTCGCCGTGTCGGCTTATGGCGGCCTCGGGCCCCGGCACCGGAATAGATTTCACGTAATCCCACACGACCGCGCCGTCGGGGTCGATGAGTACGAGTTTATTCGTGACCGGCTTGTCGGTCCCCGGCTCGAGCGTCGCGAGCGCCATCCCCAGGTAGATACGTTCATCCCGGGCGAGCTCCCGGCCCCGGGCGAGGAGCGCTTTTTCCTCCGAGGCCAAAAGTTGGGCGCCCGCTTCGCCCCATATAACTATTTTAGCGCCCGCCCGGGCCTCTCGTCGGCTCCGCGCGAAGAGGTCGTCGTTTATAGCCGCGTTTTCGGTGCGGAAGGCGGCCGTCTCGTCGTCGTCGAAGGGGTGGCCCGCGAGCAGCGGTTCCCACAGCTCGGGATGTTCCGACAGGAAAAAGGGCCGTGCGGTGATGCCGGCGACGCGTACCGTTTCGTCGGCCCGGGTAACGGCGAGGCGGACGCCGCCGAACAGCATAACGCCGGCCACTATTACCGCGTACGTTATTACGCCCCGTTTTACCCTGTTCCAATCGAAGCCGTTTTCCCATACCCAGTTGACGACGGCGCCGAACCAGGCGACGACGAAGCTGACGCCGTAGAGGCCGGTTACGGAGGCGATTTGGATTAGCGGGAGGTTATCCACTTGCGTGTAGGCGACGGCGTTCCAGGTGCGGAACGGGCTGACGAGCGAAAGCGCGTATTCCAGCGTTACTATTGCCGCCGGAAACACCAGCGTCGAAGCGAATCCCGGGAGCCGGGGGGCCAGGGCGCGGTCGGCTAAATATGGTGCCAGGTAAACGAAGGCGGCGGCGGCCGCGAGCGCGGCGTACCAGTGAACCGGCATCATTACGTCGGCTATGCCGCGCCAGGCGAAGAAATTGGCCGCGCCCGCCGCCAGTACGGCGAGGGGGAGGCCGACGGCGACGCGTTCGCGGCGTAGCCACCGCAGCATAAAGACCGGCGCGAGCCAAGCCGCGGCGCCGACGACGTAGCGGCCCTCCGCGAAGAACCAAAACGCCGCGGCGACCGCGAGCCAGAGCCAACGGTGAATCCGCGCGCGGCGGCCGGTATCGACGCGGTTACTCTTCATAACGAGCGGGATTATAGCAACCGGGCGGTGCGGCGTCAATCGGCGGTTGCCCCTCGGTCGACCTGGAAACGCCCGGCCGTGCCGCGGAACCGTGAAGAAAAGCCGCCCCGGGGGGCGGCTTTTGTAGGCATTTTCCGATTAACGGTAAAGCGCTCTGACTTTCCCGAGCGACGCGGGCGCGACGCCGACGGTCGCCGGGCAACTAACGCGGTAGATATAGCCGTTGGTACAGCCGATGAAGAGTTCCGAGTTGTAGTACGCCATGCCGTAGGAAGTGGAAGGCGGCGCCTCGAACGAGGAGACGATCGACCCTCTGCCCGAACCGGAATAGCCGTATATGTTAGGCCCGTACGCGCCCCAAATTAAGTTGTTCCGGTGGTCGTACGTGATGTCGCGGTAGTCGGAGTTGGGCATAGGGAAGGACGAGAGAACGCTTCCGTCCGATAACCTATGGCGCCAGGTGTAACTCGGCGCGCTGTCGCTCACGAATATCGCGGAAGTACCCGCGCCCCCGTCTCCCGTCTGCTGCGGGGCGAGGCCGTAAGGGTCGTGGTTGACGTGCCAGGAACCGTACACGGACCCCGTTATCCAATGGCAATTGTACACGGTGTCGTTATTGTACGAACCTACCCAGACGTGGCCGGTCGCGGAATATGCGAGCCCTCGGTTGCTGGTGCTGGACGGCACGGTCCACGAACCGCGTACCGAACCGTTCCCCGGATCCAGGTTGTAGACCCTGTTGGGGTGGATGAGTACGTGCAGGTACGTCCCGGACCGGGCAAGGCCGCGGATGTTATTCGCCGGCGCCCGGTAGGAACCCAATATGTCGCCCAGCGCGCCGAACGCGACGCCCGCGGCGCATAAAGAAACCACTACTAGCGAAAACCAACTTCTCGCCATCGATATAGTCCTTTCTGTTAAGGGTGTGGGTGTGCGTATTTAGGTTATTAATATCATATATGATTATAAAAGTCAAATATATTTCCGATTTATGTTTATGTCGTTCAAAAAAACAACATCTATACCGTAGAATAAGGCTTTTCGTCAGCTTTTATTTTGCTAACGGGGGAGTAGGTTCGGTGGGGGGTACGGGTGATACGCGAACGTTAGAAATCCCAATCGGGTTTGGGGTCGGGGAGCCGGAGTAAGGCGTCCAACGCCTCCAGGAGCGAGCGCGGCCCGGCCAGATCGTCGGTGACGGCCAGGCCCGTCGCGGGCCGGACGCCCAGCCACATCCGCGTAAACGCGTTTACCGAAGCCGTAAGGGTGGGAAGCGACGGCTCTAGGCCGCCCTCCGCCCCCGACGAGGGTCCCAGCGTTACGACGTAGTCGCCGGCGACGCCGCGCCACGGCGCCTCCGCCGGCAGAAGGTCCGCGATGGGGTCGGACAGCACCAGGTTGAAACGCAACTCGTCCCCCGGCAGTTTCGTTCGGGCCAGGCACGCCGGTAAATCCAGGATCCGCATCTGCCAGTAGGCCAGGGCCCGCATCGTATTCTCGAATTTAGATTTGCGCGTCGCATTGCGGAGTTGGAAAGGCCGGTGCAAGAGATCTTGTAATTGGATGCCGGGCGGCTCGATTATCTTTACGAGGCGGACCTGGTCGCCCAGGCTTTTGATGAGGGCCATTAGCTCGAGAAATTGCCGGGCGTCCCGGTACGCGAGCCATTGTACGTAGTACGGTCCGGCTTCACCCGATTCCGCCGATAGCCATACGTGGTGGCCGAGTTCCCCTCCGTCCCCGCTTTCGTACCCCAGGCCGAATCCGTTTTTTGACCATATCATTTCCGCCCGGGTGAACTCCGGCGGCGTCAGGTTGCACGAACCGTGGGCGCGAACTCGCTGTAAGCGGTTGGCATGTACCTCTTCCCAATCGTCGACCGTGATGCGGCGAGGGAGGGCGGGTTCTAGGTCCACCGTTAGATGCGCCGGGTCGAAGTATAACCAGTGGCCGTATCCGCCGGAGCCGAAGCCAAGCCGGTCGTAGTAGCCCTGCTCGAACATCCCCAGGCCGGAGACCAGCGCGCCGGCCGCGGCGTCCGCGGCGACCGCTTCGGCGGTCAGCCTTCCGGCCAGGCCCCGTTTGCGGGCGACGTGGCCGGTCGTGACGGCCGTGACGCACGAGAACGGGAGGTCCTCGTCGAGATAACGCAAATCTCCGGGCGCGGTCGAAACCATACACTCGGCCTCGCCGGCGACGTCGGCGACGAGCGCCCGGCCGCAGGAGATGAAGATATCCAGCCCGTGGCCTTGTTTTTTGTCTCCGGGCTCGATCCAACCGACCTCTCGCCAAATGCGGTGGACGGCGGCCTGGTCCCTTCCGGCGTCGTAAACGCGGTATTCCATATTAAAAGTTCTCCTTCGTCCGCCTCAAGCAAAGGTTTGAATATAAAGGGCTTTAACGATGGCAGGCCCGATTATATAACGCGACCTCGGCACCGTCAACGAAGGATTTACTCGAGCCGGCCTCGCCCCGTAGGGTTTAACTCGAAGCCGCGTTACCGCCGTTTACGTAAGTGCCGTTTTTTAGGCGATTTCGCCCCTTTTTGGCGGCGAATTTTTTTTTATAAAAAAGTCATTTTTTCCTTGACAACTATCCCCAGGTTTGATTTAATGTCCGTGGTGGTAAATTGTGGTGATTTGTGGTAAAATCTATAGAACGTTCTCTTAAGAAATAACTTATATGCCGGAATTCGACGACAAACGGGAAGTAGGCGTGGACTTAGGCCGTTGGTCTTTTGGGTTCAACGGTCAATACCGCCACTCACTCGACGAGAAGGGCCGGCTCAGCGTCCCGGCGAACTTCCGTCGCGACGCCGCCGGCAACGCCATCGGCCGGTTCAAACTTACGGTCGGCTTCGAGCGTTGCCTGTTCCTTTTCCCCGCGGAATACTGGCAAGCGGTCGTCGAGCCCCAACTCCTCGAACTCCCCATTATGGAACGCCAGGCGCGGCTCGTAACGAGGATGCTGCTGAGCCGCGCCGCCGATTGCGAGCCGGACCGCCAGGGGCGCGTTATGGTCCCGGCGCCGTTGCGGGAGTACGCCGGCCTCGGCGCGGAAGCCATCGTTAACGGCATGTACAACCGCGTCGAGCTTTGGAGCGTTGACCGGTGGTTGGCGTACGAGGCGGAGGCCGTCGCGGCCTTCGAGGATATGGCCGCCCGCTATAGGATTAAATTCTAATCATGGTTACCGTTTGGGAAGACGTCGCTATTTCCGCGCTCGCCGTGAGTCCCGAGGCGGGCGCCGCGGAACCGCGCCACCAGGCCGCGATGGCGGCGGAGGTGGCTAAAGCGGCCGTGCGGCGGTACGGCGGCGTATGCGTCGACGCCACGGTGGGGGGCGGCGGCCACGCCGCGAAGCTCCTGGAGGTTTTACCTCCCGATAATATCTACGTCGGTCTGGACCTCGACGCCGACGCGTTGGCGCGTGCGCGACGGTGCCTCGCTCCCTTCGGTTCGCGCGTGGTTTTGCACAACGTTTCTTTCGTCAAGCTGGCTGAAGTGGCGGCGCCGTACGCGGGCCGCGTGACCAACGTGTTGTTCGACCTCGGCCTCTCGAGCGAACAACTCGCGGACGAGACCCGGGGTTTTTCTTTCAAAGCGGCCGGCCCCCTCAATATGCGCTTCGACGGCGACCCGTCGGAGTTGACCGCGGCCGAGGTTGTAAACACGTTTGACGAGAAAAATTTAGCGGACATAATCCACGAGCTGGGGGAGGAGCGGCGTGCGCGTGCCGTCGCCCGCGCCATAGTAAGCCGGCGTGCGCGGCTTCCATTCGAAGACGCCGGCGACCTCGCCGAGGTGGTGGCCCGGGCGGCGGGCGGCCGCCGCGGCCGCATCCACCCCGCGACGCGGACGTTCCAGGCTTTGCGGATATTCGTGAACGACGAGCTGGGCGCGCTCGAGGCGGCTTTGCCGATGGCGGTGGGGATATCGGCGCCCGGGGCGCGCGTGTTCGTAATCGCGTACCATTCGCTGGAGGACCGGGTCGTCAAGAGGTTTTTCCGGGCGTCGGCCGCCGTGGGCGAATTGCGGCTCGTGACGCCCAAGCCGCAGCGGCCTTCCGCGGCGGAGGTGCGCCGCAACCGGCGGAGCCGCAGCGCGCGCCTACGCATAGCGGAGAAGGTTTAATATGGCGACGGTGCGTTATCGCCCCCCGACCATCGACGTCGCGCGTCGCCCTAAGCGGCGCCGGCGGTTCTACGTTTGGGCCGTCGTCGCGATTTCCGGACTCCTGCTGCTGGCGTTTTTATATTTGTGGCAATACGTCTCCATCCTCGAGCTCAATTACGAAGTGGCGCGCGTTAAGCGCGAGTTGGACGAAGCGTACCAGGAGAAAGTGACGCTAAAGGCCGACTTATACCGGCGGCGTTCGATGGCCGAGATCGACGAAGTCGCGCACGAGAAACTCGGGTTGCAGCCGCCGGCGCCCGGCCAAGTCATCATCGTGGAGGACGGGAGTTGAGGTCCGCCCGCAAAATACGTTTCGCCGCGTTGTACTTGTTCTTCGTCGTCGTCTTCGGCGCCGTTTTAGTGCGTTTGGTGTGGGTTCAAGTGCTGCATCACGATTTCTACGCCGAAGCGGCGTTCAAGCAGCAATACGGGAAGAGCTACCTCCCCGCGGCGCGCGGCGTCATCTACGACCGCAGTATGAGCCCGCTGGCGATGAGCAGGCCGGTCTACGACGTCTATTGCATACCGCGGCTCATCCGGGACGGCAAGGCGGTGGCGAGAGTGCTCGCCCCCGTTCTGGACGCCGACGAGGCGGAGCTCGAGCGTAAGTGCGCTTCCGCTTCGGAGAGCGAGTGGCTGGCCCGCGAAGTATCCAGGAGTAAGGCGACGGAAGTGTTGGCGATAGGCTTGACCGGCGTCTTCGCCCGCCCCTGTGAGCGGCGGATCTACCCCGAGGGTGAGCTCGCGTGCCACGTACTGGGTTACGTAGGCCCTCGCGACGGCGCCCGCGCCGGCGCCGAAAACACCCTCGACGTTTACCTCGAGGGTTTGCCCGGCTACTTCGACGGCGGCGCCGACGCCGCGGGACGCACCCTTCCCGACCTGACCGATAACTTCGTACCGCCGATGAACGGCTTGGGGTGTGTCTTGACCATCGATAGATGGTGTCAGTACGTGGCGGAGCGCGAGCTGAGGGCGTGCTGCGAACGATACAACGCGGAAGCCGGCGCGGTCGTCGCGATGGACCCCCGCAGCGGCGAAATACTCGCGCTGGCCTCGTGTCCCGCGTACGACCCCAACGATTACGGCGAGTACCCGCCCGCTTGTTGGCGCAACAACGCCGTCACGTCGGCCCTCGAGCCCGGGTCGATCGTGAAGCCTTTTCTGGTGGCCGCGGCCTTGGAGGAACGGGTCGTATCGACGCGCGATATCTTCGATTGCTCTAAAGCTTTGCATCTGGGCCGATATAAGATAACGGACGTTAAACCCTGTGCCGAGCCGCTTACGACGTCGCAGATAATCGAACGCTCGAGCAATATCGGCGTGGTCCTCATCGCCCAAAGGTTGGGCGGCCGCCGTTATTACGAGTACCTGCGTAAGTTCGGGTTCGGCGAGCGGACCGGCGTCGAGCTGCCGGCCGAGAACCCCGGCATCCTTCGTTACGACGAATTTAGCCGGCCGCTCGGCCGGGCGTTCGCCAGCTTCGGCCAGGGGCTCTCGGTAACGCCCATACAAATCGCTACCGCTGCTTGCGTCCTCGCCAACGGCGGCGTACTCGTCAAACCGATGCTCGTTTCGGCGGTAGTCGACGAGAACGGTCGCACGCTCCGCCGGTTCAAACCCGAGGTTCACCGGCGGGTAGTCTCCGCCGAGACGGCGGCGGCGGTAAGGCAGATGATGGCGCTCGTCGTCGAGCGGGGCGGCGGCAAGTTGGCTCAGCTACCCGGCTACCGCATAGCCGGCAAGACCGGAACGTCCGAAATCGCGGCTCCCAGCGGCCGGGGATACGTGCCGGGCGCATACAATTCCTCTTTTTTGGGGATTTTCCCGGCCGACGACCCCCGCGTCGTTATATTCGTTACGGTAAAGAGACCGAGGGGCGAGGTCTTCGGCGGTACGGTGGCGGCGCCGGCTTGCGCCCGCGTCGCCGCGGATATTTTACCGGCGTTGAGGATACTTCCCGCGGGCGGCCGGACGTTGGCGTTGGCGGCTCCGCCCGCCGGCAGTCGCGCCGACGCCACGTTCCGGGACGTCGCCGCGTCCACGGCGGTAAGGCGGCTGACGGCGGCGGGCCTCCGCGCGCGTTTCGAAGGTAAGGGTGAACGCGTATTGTGGAGCTCGGCGGATAGCGGCACGCCTCCGGACGCCGGCAGCGTCGTCTTATTGAAGTTGGGCGGCGGCGCCGGCGCTATGCCGGACGTGGTCGGCCTTTCGGTGCGGGAGGCCATGAGGAGTCTGGGGCCTTCCGGGGTCGAGGTTAAATTCCGCGGGGGCGGCGGTTGGGTAGAGAGCCAATCGCCTGCGCCCGGCGCGGAACTGGGCGGCGAGTGCACGTTGGTGTTGGCGGAACGCCGGTTGCCGCGGCGGAGGTTTTCTCCCGCCGCGACGAAGGCGTCGCCGGCGGCCGGAACCGAGATAGCCGGGTGAGGTCGTGAGCGTAAACTGGACGTTGCGTGAGGTTGCCGATTTGCTCGGCGCCGAGGTCTCGGGCGACGACGGCGTTCGCGTTTCGGGCGTACGTACCGATAGCAGGTCGGCCCGCGCCGGGGACCTATTCGTCGCCTTGCGCGGCGCCAACCGCGACGGCGCCGACTACGTGGCGGATGCGGCGGCGCGCGGGGCCGCGGCCGCGGTGGTCACCGCGGAAGTGCCCGAAGCCGTACCGCAAGTCCTGATCGAGGATACGCTCGAGGCGTTGCGAGTTCTGGCCCGCGCCCGGCGACACGAGTTCGGCGGGCCGGTGGTGGCCGTAACCGGTTCGTGCGGGAAGACGACGACTAAAGACTTGATAGCGGCTGTGTTGGCTCAAAAATACCGCGTACGGGTCGCCCCGGGCAACTTCAACAACGAGGTGGGCCTGCCGCTTTCGATACTCTCGCTCGAGGAGGGCGACGAGGTGCTCGTGCTCGAGCTGGCGGTCAGCGCGCCCGGCGAGATGGCGCCCCTGGCCGACGCCGCAGCGCCGACGCTGGCCGTCGTCACGAACGTCGCGCCTACCCATCTGGAATTTTTCGGCGACGTGGCCGCGGTACGCCGCGAGAAGATGACGCTGCTTAACTACGTCAAACCCGGCGGAACGGCGGTACTGAACGCCGACGACCCGCTGGTGGCCTCGGCGGTTGCGGAGCTCGTAAACGGCCTTAAGGTCGTAACGTTCGGTACGAGCGCCGACGCAAACGTGCGAGCCGATGGTTTGGTTGCGGAAAGCTTCCAGGGCTCGAGCTTCGAGCTAACGGGCGGGACGCCGGTCGAGCTGCCGCTGCCTGGTCGGTACAACGTCATGAACGCTCTCGCCGCGGCGGCGGTGGGGTACGTACTGGGCGTACCGGAGGAGGACGTCGCGGCCGGCCTTGCGGCTTACGCCGGCAGGGAGCTCCGCTCCAAGGTAGTCGTCGACGGCCGCAGCGTAACGTACTTCGTGGATTGCTACAATTCATCGCCGCAGGCCGCGGAGGTCGCCCTCGCCTTCGTGGCGGCCGCGCCGGCCGACGGGCGACGCGTCGCCGTCCTGGGCGATATGCTCGAGCTGGGGGAGACGAGTGAACGGGCCCACCGCGACGTAGGGAAATTCGCCGCCGAGGCGGGGTTCGATATCGTCGTGGGCCTGGGGGACGGCGGCCGTTTGATCGTGGACGGCGCCCTCGCCGGCGGGATGACGCCCGAGGCCGCGCCCTCCTTCCGAGACCGGGACGAACTGGCCGCCTTCCTGGCGGAGCGGCTGAAACGCGGCGACGTCGTCTTGGTAAAGGCCAGCCGCGGCGTACGGTTGGAAGAAATTTTGGACAAGTTAGGCGTCGACGTCCGAGGAGGCTAACGGTTGCTCTACCTATTACTATATCCGCTGCACACCGAAATTTCGTGGCTCAACCTCTTTCGCTACGTCACTTTCCGCTCGGCGTACGCCGCCGTGACGGCGTTTTTAATAGCTTTCCTTTTGGGGCCGCCGCTCATCAGGTTCCTCAAGCGGAAGATGGTAGAAGAAATAATACGCGAGGAGGTGCCCCGGCGGCACCTTCAGAAGGCGGGGACGCCCTCTATGGGCGGCCTGCTGATATTGGCGGCCATCGTCGTGCCGACCATCCTGTGGGCCGACGTCACGAGCCGGTACGTCCTCGCCATTCTCGTCGTAACCATAGCCTTAGGCGCGATGGGCTTCGTCGACGACTATTTGAAACTGGTGGCCAAGAAGCCGCTGGGTTTACTCGCGCGTTGGAAGTTCATCGGCCAGGCGTTGCTGGCGCTCGGCATCGGCCTCTTCGTGTACTTCTTCCCGCTCGACAACGGCATGACCACCTGGCTCACGTTCCCTTTTCTCAAGGACGTCACCGTCAACCTCGGCGCTTTTTATATCCTTTTGGTGATGGTCACGGTCGTCGGCTCTACCAACGCCGTCAACCTGACCGACGGCCTCGACGGCCTGGCCGCGGGCGCGATGCTCTTCGCCGGCGCGGCGTACGCGGTGATGTGCTACGTCGTGGGGAACGTCAATTTCGCCCAGTACCTCCAGGTGACGTACGTGTCGGGCGGCGCCGAGCTCACGGTATACATGGCGGCTACGGTGGGCGCGCTGCTGGGCTTCTTGTGGTTCAACAGCTACCCGGCCCAGGTGTTTATGGGCGATACGGGGGCGCTCCCGCTGGGCGGCGGCATTGGCACCGTCGCCATTCTTATGAAGCAGGAGTTGTTGCTCGTTATTGTGGGCGGCGCCTTCGTCGTCGAGACGTTGTCGGTCATCATCCAGGTGTTGTACTTCAAGGCCACCGGAGGCCGGCGGGTCTTCAAGATGTCGCCGCTGCACCACCATTACGAGTTAAAAGGTTTGGCGGAGCCCAAGATAACGGTCCGATTTTGGTTAATTTCGGCGATATGCGCCGTTATAGGCCTTTCGACGTTGAAGATAAGGTGAGTACGTACGAGGAGAAATTGGAGGTTTTCCGCGGCCGCCGCGTCCTGGTGGTCGGGTTGGGGCGTTCCGGCGTAGGGGCGGCCCGCGCGCTCGCGCCGGTGGCCGCGGCGGTGACCGCCTGCGACCAAAAGGCGGCCGGCGAATTGAGCGCCGAAGCCCGGGAGCTGGCCGGCGCCGGCGTGGAGCTCCGCCCCGGCGAGCAAGGGCCGGACCTCCTTACGGGCGCGGACCTTCTGGTTCGGAGCCCGGGCGTCCCGTGGGAGACGCAACTTATTGCGGCGGCGCGGGGAAAGGGCGTAGAGGTCATCGGCGAGCTCGAGCTGGCGTACCGCCTCCTCGTAACGGAACGCGTCGTCGCCGTCACCGGGTCCAACGGCAAGTCGACGACGACGGCCCTCCTGGGCGAGATCTTCCGGCGGGCCGGCGAAGACGTAGTCGTAGCCGGCAATATCGGCGTCGCGCTCACCGCTGTGGCCGCGGGGCTCGAGCCGGCGACGACGGTCGTGGCCGAGGTCTCGTCGTTCCAGATGGAGGACGCGGTAACGTTCAGGCCGTACGTAGCCGTTTTGCTTAACCTCGCGCCCGACCATTTGGACCGACACGGCTCGCCGGCGGCCTACTACAAGATGAAGTGGCGTCTGTTTCAGAACCAGCGCCCCGAGGATTACGCCGTGTTGAACGCCGACGACGCGTCTTCCGCTAATCGGGACGAACTACGGGCCGCGGTGTTGTTATTCGGGCGAGGCGCGGCGCCGGGGCCCGGCGTGTGGCTCGCCGGCGACGACGTGGCGTACGACGTCCGCGCGCAACAGGGGAAGTTATCGGCGACCCGCGACGTCCGGTTGCCAGGACCCCATAACCTGTCGAACGCGATGGCGGCGGCCTGCGCGGCGTTGGCCATGGACGTGCCGGCGCCGGCGATAGCGGAAGCGCTCCGGGAATTCGAGGGCCTGCCGCACCGTTTAGAGTTCGTCGCCGAAATCGAGGGCGTGCGTTACGTGAACGATTCCAAGGCCACCAACGTCGCGAGCGCGCTTACGGCACTCGCTACTTTCGAGGAGCCGGTGGTATTGATAGCGGGCGGCAAATCGAAGGGCGGCGATTTCGCGGCGCTGGCCGCGGCGGCGCGCGGAAAGGCGCGGCTGGCGGTGCTCTACGGCGCCGCGCGCGACGAACTGGCCGCCGCGTTCGAGGGCATCGTACCCCTCGAGCGGGTGGATACCATTAAAGAGGCCGTGGCCGAGGCCGCGGCGTCGGCCCGGCGCGGCGACGTCGTGCTTCTCTCACCGGCCTGCACGTCGTGGGACCAATACCGCGATTTCGAAGAACGGGGCGACGACTTCAAAAAGGCCGTGGCCGAGTTGAGCCGGGAGGCCGGCTAGCGGATGCCGCGTTCACTCGTCATTACGTTGATAGCCGTGTCGCTCGCGCTCGCGACGGCGGGCGTCCTGATGGTGTTCTCGTCGAGCGCGGCCTTGGCGTACGTGAAGTACGACGGCGACAGCATGTACTTCCTGAAGCGGCACTTAATTAATTTGACCGTTGCTTTGGCCGTCGGCGCGTTTTGCGCGCTGGTTGACTACCATTTGTGGCAGCGGCTCGCCTGGCCCGCCGTGATCGTCGCGGTTTCGTTGCTGGTCGTGACGTTGGTCTTCGGCGTCGGGAGTTACGCCGCCCCGGTCCACCGGTGGCTGAAATTGGGGCGGTTCTACCTGCAACCCTCCGAGCTCGCGAAGTTGGCCACGGTTTTCGTATTGGCGAAGTACATCGCGCGACGCGGCCAGCTCGAGAACGCGTACGAGAAGTGGCTTCCCCTCGGCGCCGTTGTCGTGGTATTCGCCGCGGTGGCGGCGCAGCCCGATTTCAGCATGGCTTTTCTCATCGCCGCTTCGGCCTTCGTAATGCTCTTTCTGGGGGGCGTCCGGTTCCGGTACATCGTCGGCGCCGGGGCGTTGGTAATGCCGCTTTTGGCGATAATGATCTCGGCCCAGAAATACCAGATATCGCGGCTCATATCGTACGTCGACCCGTGGCGCTACGCCCGGGGCCGCGGTTACCAGGTCATACAATCTTTGATCGCGTTGGGCTCGGGCGGCCTGTTGGGCAAAGGCCTCGGCGCGAGCAACCAGAAATTATTCTACTTGCCGCAATCTCATACCGACTTCGTCTACGCCATCCTGGGGGAGGAGTTCGGCTTCGCGGGGGCCGCGGCGGTGCTGGCGGCGTTCGCGGTTCTGGTTACGGCCGGGTTCAAGGTCTCGGCGCGGGCGAGCGACGTGTTCGGCAGGTACCTGGCGGCGGGGTTGACCGCTATCGTCGGCCTTTGCGCCGCGGTGAACCTCTGCGTCGTCACCGGGTTGATTCCCACTACCGGAATCCCGTTGCCGTTCATATCGTACGGCGGGACGTCGCTCGTCGCTACGTTCGCCGCGGTCGGCATCCTTGTGAACATCGCGCGCCGCTCCGGCGTCGACAGCGCGTTCGGGTACGCCCGCCGCGAGATGCCGCCGGCGCCGTTGAACGGAACGTTCGTCGATTACGTTTAGACCGATGACGTCGAGCCAAGAGACAATTAAGGTAGTTATAGCGGGCGGCGGAACCGGCGGCCACCTCTTCCCGGGGCTGGCCGCGGCGGAAGCGATAACCGCGGCGGTAACTCGGGCCGAAATCACTTTCGTCGGTACCGGGCGGCCGGTGGAGGAGCGGGCGCTGGCCGCGAAGCCGTACGGGTACCGCGTTTTGCGGGCGCCGCGCCTCGAGCGCAGCCTCCACCCGCGGAACATCCTGATGCCCTTCCGGTTCGCTTGGGCCTTGGCGCGGGCGGCGCGGCTGTTGGGTAAACTCAAACCCGCGCTCGTGATAGGGACCGGCGGGTACGGCAGCGCGCCGGTGGTCGTCGCGGCGCGGCTTCGGCGGACGCCGACGGTGATACTGGAGCAGAACATCATACCGGGGTTGACGAACAGGTTGTTGTCGCGGGTCGCGGCCTTGGCGTGCGTGGCGTTCGAGCCGTCTCGCGATTGGCTCGCCGCGGGCGTAAAGGCCGTCGTGACGGGCAACGCGATACGCGCCGTCCGCGACGCCGACGACGTCGAGGGGGCGCGCGCCAGGCTCGGCCTCGAGGCGAAGAGGTTCACCGTTTTCGTGTTCGGCGGCAGCCAGGGCGCGCAGCGTCTCGTGGACGCGACGGCGGCCGCGTTGGACGAACTCGTAGACGCGGATATACAGCTCGTAGTTCAGACGGGCGACGACGCGGCGCTCGAGGTGCCCGCGGCCTGGCGAGGGCGCCTCGTCGTGCGGCCCTTTTTCGACGAGATATACGACTGCTACCGGGCCGCGGATTTGGTGGTGTGCCGCGCCGGCGGCGGCGTGGCGGAGGTCCTGGCCTTCGGGAGGCCGATGGTTCTGGTGCCCTATCCCTATGCCGCCCACGGCCACCAACAACGCAACGCCGCGTACGTAGAGCAAGAGGGTGCGGCCGTCGTCGTCGAAGACGAGGATTTGGACGGCGCCAAACTGGCGGCGCTTATCTTGGAACTCCGGAACGACGACGCCCGCCGGGCGGCGATGGCGCGCGCCAGCCGCGAACTGGGGCGGCCCGACGCGGCGCAGCGAGTCGCGCGCGAGGCGTTGGCCCTTGTAGGTGTCAAGACGTGACGGACTTCGGGCCTATAAAGAAGATCCACTTCGTCGGCGTAGGCGGCGCCGGGATGTGCGGCCTGGCCGAGATATTGCGGAACCTCGGTTTCGACGTATCCGGCTCGGATATTAAGTCGAGTGCCGTCACGGCCCGCCTTCGCGAGTTGGGCGTAAAGGTCTACGAGGGGCACGCCGCGGAGAACCTGGGCGACGCCGAGGTGGTCGTCGTCTCCACGGCGATACCGCCCGACAACGCCGAGGTGGCGGAGGCCCGGCGGCGCCGCGTCCCCGTCATCCCGCGGGCCGAAATGTTGGCGGAGTTGATGAGGTTGAAGAAAGGGGTCGCGGTGTGCGGCACCCACGGCAAGACGACGACGACGTCGATATTGGCGACGCTTTTGGCCGAGGGGGGGCTCGAGCCCACCTTCGTCGTCGGCGGCCGTTTGAACAGCGCGGGGACGCACGCCAAGCTGGGCGAGGGTGATTACTTCGTCGCCGAGGCCGACGAGAGCGACGGTTCCTTCCTAAAACTCTCGCCCATATACGCCATATGCACCAACGTCGACGAGGACCACATGGATTATTACGGGACCTTCGAGCGGCTGCAGGAGGCCTTCGTAGAGTTTTTGAACAAGGTACCTTTTTACGGCCTGAACTTGGTATGCGCCGACGACCCGGGCATCGCCGCCATCGTCGAGCGCGTCTCGAAGCCGACGTTGACGTACGGCACGGCCCCCGGGTGCGACGTCGTAGTCTCGGATATTACGGGCGAAGGGTTAAAAACGTCGTTCGAGCTGACGTTCAAGGGCGAACGGCTCGGCCGGTTGACGATAAACCTTCCCGGCGAACACAGCGCCTTGAACGCCGCGGCGGCCGCGGCCCTCGCCGTCGTGGCGGGCGTCAGCTTCGATACCGTCCAAAGGGCGTTGGAAGAATTCGAAGGAGTCGAAATGCGATTCCAGCGGTTGGGCCAGGTGCAGGGTTCGGTAACGGTGATGCACGACTACGCGCACCATCCGCGCGAAATCGAGACGATGTTGGCCGCGCTCCGCCAGGCTTACCCGAGAAGGCGGCTGGTAGCGGTCTTCCAGCCTCACCGTTACACGCGGACGCGCGACCAGATGAAGAGATTCCCCGGCGCGTTGGCGGCGGCCGACGTCATCATCGTTACCGGGATTTACGGCGCGGGGGAGGCCGCGATCGCGGGCGTCTCGGAGGAAGGCATCGTCGCGGGCCTGGTTCATCTGGGCCACGCCGACGTTTATCACATACCGGATAAGGCCGACGTCCCGGCGCGCGTGGCCGCGGTGATGCGGCCGGGCGACGTAATCGTACACGTCGGCGCCGGAGACGTGTGGAAGGTTGCGGAAGATGTATTGCGTTTTCTTACCAATTGACGGCGGTTCGTCGAGCCGGTGGCAGGACCGCATAGAGGGCTCGGTCGCGGAGGGCGTCGCGCTCGCGCGGCATACGACGTACCGGGTGGGCGGGCCGGCGAAATATTTCGTGGTGCCGGCCACGGCCGACGACGTGCGTGAGGTGTTCGCCTCGAGCGAGGACACGTTCGTACTGGGCGCCGGGAGCAACGTGCTCGTCGCGGACGCGGGTTTTGACGGCGTAGTTCTCAAAGTATGCAATACCATGGCGCACATATCGGCGCACGATGGCGAGGTCGTCGTGGGCGCCGGACGGTTGTTGCCGTCGCTCGTGAATAGTTGCGTGGAAATGGGGTTGTCGGGGATGGAGTGGGCGGTGGGCGTTCCCGGCACGGTGGGGGGAGCGGTTTGCACCAACGCCGGCGCGTTCGGCTCCGCGACGTGGGATTACGTCGATTACGTCGAGGTGATGACGGCCGAGGGTTCGCGCCGACGGCTGGCGGCGGCCGACGTCGAGCACGGGTACCGCTTCGCCGACTTGGCCGTCGCGAAGCCGTTCGCCGTAACCGAGGTGGCGTTTCGTCTTACGAGTTCGGACGCGGGGCGCGTGCGCGCGCTGACGGAGGAATACAGAACGCGGCGCGGCGCGACTCAGCCCGTGGGCGCGGCGTCGGCGGGGTCCGTTTTTAAGAACCCGCCCCAGGGCCCTTCGGCCGGGGAGTTGATAGATAAGGCGGGCCTGAAGGGGCTAACGCGGGGCGAGGCCGTCGTCTCGCCCAAGCACGCTAACTTTATCGTTAACGAGGGCGGCGCGACCGCCGCCGACATATACGGCCTTATCGAGGAAGTCCGCGAGAAAGTACGGGCTGAATTCGGCGTAACGTTGGAGCTCGAGATCCGGCTCGTGGGAGATTTTGACCGTGGTTAACGTACCGGACGGAACGCGTACGTCGAGGGTTAGGCGAGCGCGCCGGCGGCGGAGCCGGCCGTCCGCGGCCACGGTGGGTAGGCGGCTGGGGGCGTTCGCGGCGGTCTCGGCGGCGGCTTTCCTGGCGGCGTTTCTGGTTTACGCTTCCGTAACGTCGGCGCCGTGGCGGCTGGGTAGGTACACGGTTCGCGGCGCGTCGTATTTGACGGCCGCCGAGGTCTTGGCGGCGGCGGATTTAAAAGCCGGCGACAACCTTTTCTGGGTGGACTTGGAGAAGGCGGAAGAGCGGCTTTGTCGACACCCCCGCATCCGGCGCGCGGAAATAAGGCGGCGGATGCCGGCGGAAGTATGGGTAGAGGTCGACGAACGGCCGGCGGCCGCGGCGATAATCATTAACGGCGCGTTGCACAAAATTTCGGCCGACGGCGTAGTGCTCGAGCCGGCGGCGGCGGCGTACGAAGACGTTCCGATTCTCGTCGGTACGCGCTTCCGCGCGTCGGGCGGCGTCGCCGGAAAAAAGGTGAGCGGCGGCGACGTAGCGGATGCGCTGGCGACGGTGGAAGCGCTGGCCGGCGTTGACCCGGCTTGGGCCGCCGCGGTGGAATATGTCGACGTCGAAGCGCGGGTCGTCGTTTTGGCCCGGGGCCGGTATAAGTTGAAGTACGGCCCGGGTTTCGACGAGTCCGCGGCCCGGCGTCTGCGGCGCGTGTTCGAAGCTACGCGGGCGAACGGCGGCGGCGTAGTAACGTACGATACCCGTTTCGGCACGGACGTTATCGTGACGGGCGGATTTAGCGGCGTCGGCGGCGCCGCGGGAGGTGGTTCGGCGGATGACCGAGCGGTTTAACATAGTGGCCGGCCTGGACGTCGGCACGACCAAGGTTTGCTGCGTAATAGCCAAGCGGGACGGCGGCCCGGCGGTAGAAATCCTGGGTACGGGGCTCGCGCCTTCGCTGGGCAGCAAGCGCGGTATGGTCGTGAACATCGAGAGTACGGTCCAGTCGGTAGTGGAGGCGGTTCGCGAGGCGGAGCAGATGGCCGGTGTCGAAGTCGGCGAAGTGAACGTGGGCATCGCCGGCGGCCACATCAAGAGCATGAACAGCAAAGGGATCGTCGCCATCTCGAGCGCCGACCGCGAGATTTCGAATAAAGACATCGAGAGGTGCATCGAGCAGGCGAAGGCTATCGCGCTGCCGGTGGACCGGGAAGTCCTCCACGTCCTTCCCCGGGAATTCGCGGTGGACGACCAGCGCGCCATCCGAGACCCGCGCGGGATGGTCGCGACGCGGCTCGAGGCGGACGTCCACATCATAACCGGCGCTATAACTTCGGCGCAGAATCTGGTGCGAAGCGTAAGCCGGGCGGACCTGAAGGTCAACAGATTGGTTTTGGAACCTTTAGCGTCGGCGCGCGCCGTCCTTACTCCCGACGAGATGGAGCTCGGCGTGGCCCTGGTCGACATGGGCGGCGGCACTACCGACATCGCCATCTTCCACGAGGGCTCGGTTCGCCACACGTCGGTGCTGGCGGTGGGCGGCGACCAGGTTACCCGTGACCTGGCCGTCGGATTGCGCACTCCTCGCTTAGCCGCGGAGCAAATTAAGCAAAAGTACGCGTTAGCGATGGCGTCGCTCGTGGACGAGGACGGCGTCGTCGAGGTGGCCGACGTGGGCGGCCGACGCGCGCGGATGATAGACCGCAGCTACATCGCCGAGATCGTCCAAGCCCGGTTGGAGGAGATAATCACGTTGGTGAAGCGAGAAATCGACCAATCGGGGTTCGCGGACCACCTAGCCGCGGGCGTCGTGCTCACCGGCGGTTGCGCCAATATGGAAGGCATAGCCGAGCTCGGCGAGCAGATATTCAACATGCCTACCCGCATCGGCGTTCCGCTCGGCGTAACCGGCTTATCCGATTCGGTAGCCGACCCCATCTTCGCAACAGGCGTCGGCCTGGTCCTTTACGATTTGCCGGAAGGAGGCCGGTTCCACGACGGCGCGGAAAGCGACGCCGTTATATTCTATAAGGTCTTTTCCCAAATGAAGTCATGGATGGAAAACATCTTTTAACGGAGGTAATAAAATGCTCGAGTTCACGCCGGAATACGAACATTTCGCCACCATAAAGGTGATGGGCATAGGCGGCGGTGGCGGAAACGCCGTTAACCGGATGATCGACGCCAAGATCCGGGGCGTGGAGTTTATCGTCGCCAATACCGACGCCCAGGTACTGCGCCAAACGAAAGCCCTTCAAAAGATCCAGATCGGTTCCCGGCTTACCAACGGCCTGGGGGCCGGCGGAAAACCGGACGTAGGCCGCCTCGCCGCCGAAGAGGACCGCGACGCCCTGGTCCGAGCCCTCGACGGTTCCGACATGGTCTTCATAACGGCCGGGATGGGCGGCGGTACGGGTACCGGCGCGGGCCCGCTAATCGCGGAGATCGCGGGCGAGATCGGCGCGCTGACGGTAGCGGTCGTGACCAGGCCTTTCCATTTCGAGGGGCCGCGTCGTCTCAAGATAGCCGAAACCGGCCTGGCGGAGTTGGCGGACCGGGTGGATACGCTAATCGTCGTCCCCAACGAGAAACTCCTGAAGATCGTGGCACGCGAGACTACTATTACGGAGTCCTTCCGGTTGGCCGACGACGTCCTGGTGCAGGCCGTGCGCGGGATATCGGACCTCATTACGGTCCCGGGCCTTATAAACGTCGACTTCGCGGACGTCCGCGCCGTAATGTCGGAAGCCGGCGGGAGCGCCATAATGGGCACCGGCGTCGGCGTAGGCGAGGACCGCGCCGTGGCGGCGGCGCAGAACGTAATATCCAGCCCCTTGCTCGACGGCATGAACATCAAAGGGGCGCGCGGGATTCTCATCAACGTAACCGGCGGCATTGACATGTCGCTCCACGAGATCAACGAGGCGGTGAGCATCGTCAACGAAGTCGCCGACGACGACGCGAACATCATCGTCGGCGCGGTGGTGGAAGAGGGCTTGGAGGAATTCCGCGTAACGGTCATAGCGACGGGTTTCGAGGGGCCGCCGGTGCAAGAAGTCGGCGTCTTCGGCGATGCCCAAGTCCCGGCGTCGATGGTCCACGCCGCGCCGCTTCCGCCCGTACCCCCCGACGGCGTAGAAATGGATTTCGACGACGCCCTCTTAAATTCCGAATTCGACATCCCGGCCTTCATCCGACAACGCTCGCGCAACGACGATATGAAAAACTAGCGCAGCGCGCAAAAAAGCCCCGGCTCGAGCCGGGGCTTTTTCATCGGCAAAACGGCCGCCTAGCGAGTGTGCGCCTTGTTACGCAGGATGGTCTTGTACTCGATTCCCGCGGCGTCGATGGCCTCGCCCCACGAGCCGAAGCGCCTGAAGGCTGCGGAGAAGAGGCTGGGGTCGTGGCGTTGCATATACCCGCTGGCCAATTTTCCACCGGAGCGATATCTTTTTTGGATTTCGTCGATTATTCGGTCGGGCGTCCACTTCCGGTTTTTAAAACTCTTTTTGATGAGCTCTTCCGGCAAACCCGCGGCCCGCAGCGCGTTTTGCCAATTCCCGAACCGGCGATACGCCGCGGAGTAAAGGAGTAAGTTCTCTTTGGTCATGTTGCCGTAGGACAGGCGGTCCGGCGGTAGCTCGCGTATCATATTTATAATTTTTTCCCTGGTCCAGGACGTATACCGGGTGCCCGCCGCTTTATTTACCTCGTCGTAGTCGTAGCCGGCGGCCTCCAACGCCTTGCGCCACGAACCGAATTCCCGGCGCGCCGCCGAATGGAGGGCGACGTTATTTTTGTAGACGTACCAAAGTTTGTCGAACGGGACCTTGTTGACCTCTTCCAGGACCCGCGCGCGGTTCCATTTCGTAATTTTCTTCACCGCCTCACTCCGGCTTTCTTTTTTGATCGAATCGTAGTCGATGCCGCCAGCTTTTACGGCGTCGCCCCAGCTTCTGTAGTACCGCAACGCGGCGCTGTAGAGGGCGGAGTGTTCGCGGGAGACGTTTTTGACCGTAAGCCGCACGCCTTTGTCTGCAAGTTGTTTTATTTCAGCGGCTATCTTTTCGCGGTTCCACCGGCTTTTCTTGGGGGACATAAGCTATCGAGATCCTCCTCGCGTTGTAACGTCGGTTGTTTTAAGGTAGTTTTTTAGGGATCGTTAATTTAAATTCGGCGCCGGTTGACGCTTCGCCCAACTCGAGTCGGCCGCCCAGAGATTCGGCGATGGCGCGCGCCGTAGGTAAGCCCAGGCCGGAACCTTCCGCTTTGGTCGAATAAAACGGCTCGAAGGCCTGGGCGGGTTCGGCTAAGCCGGGGCCGTCGTCACGCACGGTAACGACGATGGCTTCGCCGGAATCTTCGGCGGTTAGCTCGACGCGGTCGGCGCCCGCTTCGAAAGAATTTAGAATAACGTTTAATAGCGCTTGTTTCAAAAGGTTCGCATCCGTCTTGACGACGATGTCGGCGATAGGCTTGAATTCTAATACTACGCCGGTGGTGGCCGCTACCGGCGCGATGAACGTTTCCAGCTCGGCCAGCGCCCGGGCGAGTTCGACCTCTTGCGCTTTGGGTATTTTGGGGCGGGCGAAGCGGAGGAAAGCGGTTAAGAGCTCGTCGAGCCGCCGGATCTCCTTTATGGCGGCGGCTAGTTTATCGGCGCCCGGGCCGTCGCCGATTTCCCGCGAGAGTAAGCCGAGGTTGACCGATAACGCGTTGAGCGGGTTGCGGATTTCGTGGGCGAGCGAGTTTACCAACGTAAAGTAATAGTCGTGTTGGACGTCAGCGGCGTCGTCGCCGCTACCGGACGCCGCGGTTTCGGGGTCGTTGTTCAGGACGAGTCCGTCTTGTGCCGTTCGACGCACGATGCATTTACCCGGGAATTATTAGAGCGAGGTACGTTTTTTCGGTAGTTGCGGGCGTTCGGCGCGTACGAGCTTAGCGGCTAAATTTACGGCGTTCCTCAGGCTATCGATTTTGGCGATGCCTCGCCCCGCGATATCCAAACCGACGCCGTGGCCCACCGACGTCCTGACGAAGGGCAGCCCCAGCGTGACGTTTACGGTCTTGTAAGGTAATAATATTTTAAGCGGTACCAGGCCCTGGTCGTGGTACATGGCGACTACGCCGTCGTACTTGTTGCCGACGTGCTTATGGAACGCCGCCTCGGCGCTTAGCGGCCCGTCCAGGTCGATGCCCCGGACGCGGCAGGCTTCGACCGCGGGTTCGATTTCGTGGAGCTCTTCGGTGCCGAGGAGGCCGTTTTCGCCGGCGTGAGGGTTTAAGCCCGTGACGGCGATGCGCGGCTTTTTTACGCCCACCTTACGGAGGAATTCGTCGAATAAGAAAACGGTTCGAATCACGCGCGCCAGCTTTATTTTGGAGTGGACCTTTCGTAGAGGGTAATGTGACGTTACGAGGGCGACCCTTAGCGAATCGCCGAGGAAGCACATGGCGTATTTCGAAGTGTTCGTCCGATTGGCGAAGTATTCCGTGTGGCCGGTGAAGTAGTAACCGGCGTCGTTGATCGCCTTTTTCGATATGGGTGCGGTCACGATGGCGTCGACCTGGTGGAGCATTACAAGGTCGGTCGCTTTTTCGACGAAGGCCATCGCCGCGCGCCCGGTTTTGGCGGTCGGCCTTCCGGGCTCGACGTCTTTCAGGTTCACGGTTTTTAGCGACGCGAAGTTAGGTACGTCCGGCGCGAATTTCTCGCGGCTGGGCCTCGACGTCGCGTTGAGTTTACGGATATCGAATTTAAATTTCGCCGCCGCGTCGCGCAGCAGGCGCTGGTCCCCTACGACCACTAGCGTGAAGTCGCTTTTCTTGAGGCCGGCTAGATACTTCGCGACTATTTCGGGACCTACGCCAGCGGGTTCCCCCATAGTCAAAGCGATTACCGGCCGTTCGTTAGGTGGCATGGGCTTATCTTTCGGCGCGAGCACGAGGCGAAGACTCGCCGCCGCCTTTAAGATTCGCGTAGCGCGTTATGCGCGACTTCGACCAGCGAGCGGAAGGCATCGGGCGACCGGACGGCCGTGTCGGCCAACATTTTCCTGTTAACGTCGACGCCGGCCTTCTTGAGGCCGTGCATAAAAGTGTTGTAAGGAAGGTTGAAAGGCCGCACAGCGGCATTGATACGGGTTATCCATAAACGTCTCAAGATGCGACGTCGCCGCCGCCGGTCGGCGTACGCGTGCTGCCGGGCTTTGAAAGCCGCGTTGCGCGCTACGCGGTAGAGGTTTTTACGCGCGCCGCGGAAGCCTTTGGCCCGTAGTAGTAACTTTTTGCGCCGACGACGCCGATGGGGCGCGTTGGTTGCTCTAACCATCGGGACCTTCTTTTTGTCAGGTTAACTTTTGCGCCGCGCGTAGGGGAGTAACTTCTTAACTCCTTTGCGGTCAACGCGGGCGACGGTGACTTTTCGGCGGAACCGCCGTCGCCGCCGCGGCGTTTTACCGGTCATAAGGTGGCCGCCGCACGAACGGTACCGTACAAATTTCCCGCGAGCGGTGCGCTGGAAGCGTTTGGCGGCGCCCCGGTTGGTTTTCATTTTAGGCATTTAAGAACCTCTCGAAACCGGCCCGTTCTTAATCGCTACGGGGGGGCGGTATTTTTTTGGCGGGCGCGAGCAGCGTCATCATGTGCCTACCGTCGAGCGTAGGCGGGTTTTCGACCACGGCGTAGCCGTCCAGCGCGGATATGATACGGGTCAATAATTCGCGGCCGCGCTCGGCGTGTGATACTTCTCGGCCCCTGAAAACAACCGTCACTTTAACCCGGTTTTTTTGCTCGAGGAATTTTTTAATGTGGCTTAACTTGAAATTAATATCGTGAGTTTCTATTTTAGAACTGATTTTTATTTCTTTGACGAGGCCGCCGGTTTGCCCTTTACGGGCGTCGCGTTGCCGCTTTCGCTGCTCATAAAGGTATTTACCGAAATCCATTATCCGGCAAACGGGAGGTTTGGCGTGCGCCGCCACTTCGACTAAGTCGAGGTCTTTCTCTTCGGCTTGGGCCAACGCTTCGCGGGTGGGGATTACGCCGACCTGCCTTCCCTCATCATCTATAAGGCGAACCTCCGGGACTCGTATCCTCCGGTTCACCCGGGCCCGCTTTTCTACGATATCGAGTTACCTCCTAGGTGATTGTTTCGGCCGTGTTTGAAGTTATGCCTTATACCATACTTTCGCCCATTTGTAAAGTTAATTTTAGCTGACTAAAATAAACATTTTCCCTCGGCACTCGCGCGGGAAACCGCCCGTAATACGTCCGCGGCGTCGCGGGTGAGAAACGGCACCTCCCGTACTCGTTTGCCCGCGCCCCGGAGGTTTTACCGTGCGGTTAGACCGGTTGTTAGCACCGAACGGGTATACGTCGTGAAGCGGGAGGTCCCGGCCCAACGCGTGGCCGCCTATCCCGCGGGACATACGCCGGCCGGGGCGACGCGAACGTACGTTTAGGTTCCCGGCCTTTCGTTCGCAACTTCGCGCCGTTCTTGCGGTTATGTATTAGATATGGTAGATTAACGGCGATGGTACGGCGTTTCTTATTCCGGAAGATAGGACGTACGTACCGGCGCGCTGTGAGGCTGCGACGTTGCGTCGCCGCGAGCGCCGTCGTGGATGCGTTACCGCATAATACAAAGTCGGTTGCCGCTGGACGGTTTTCCGTTCGTTACCCGTCGTACGGCTACCCCCGGCGTAACGGCAGGTCCCGGCGTCGGAACTTCCACGCGTCCGCGGGTCGGGTTGGGGGTATAGCGAAGTATGTTGAACTCTGAAAAAGATTATTTCGGCCGAATAGCTATTTGGCTTTGCCTCGCCGCGTTGTTTATGGTTGGGGCGGCCTGCAAACGAAAGGAGCCGGTGGAAGTGAGCCCGCCGGAGAGCGCTGAGGTCCCGCGCGAAGAGGGAACGTCGGCAACGACGCCGGCCGAGAAAGAACTTTTGAGAATCGCCCGCGAGACGCTGCGTACCGCGGTGGAGGAGGGGCGGACGTACGAACCGCCGCGACCCGACTCGGCCGAGCTGCTCGAGGAACGCGGCGTCTTCGTGACGTTGAAGAAACGCGGCATGCTGCGCGGTTGCATCGGCTACGTCCTGCCGACGGTGCCGCTCTACCTCGCGGTCCGGGACATGGCCATAAACTCGGCGCTGCGCGACCCGCGTTTCCCGCCCGTAACCGCGGCTGAGCTCCCGGGACTATATATCGAGATATCGATTATGACGTTCCTCCAACCCGTCGAAGACCCGAAAGAGATCGTCGTGGGCGAGGACGGCCTGGTCATCGAGGCGGGGGGACGGAGCGGCCTGTTGTTGCCGCAGGTGGCGCCGGAGCAGGGGTGGAACCGCGAACGGTTCCTGGAGGGCGTGTGCATGAAGGCCGGCCTGCCGCCCGACGCGTACACGTGGGAGGATGCCAAGCTGTCGAAATTCCAGGCCCATATCTTCGGCGGCCCGTACCTCGAGCCGGCGGCGTAAGGGGTCGAATTCAATTTAAAGGAGGGGCTTAAGTATGGGGCGTAATATACTGATATTAATAGTTTTAGCGCTGGTCGCGGCGCCAGGCGTTGCGGGGACGGTAAAGTATTTCAAACTCAACGAATATAAGGAAATAACGGAAGACGAAGCGAGACGGAGCAAGTACCGCCTCGAGATCTATGACGACGACGGCAACGAGATTTCCGAGGGTTATTTCAACGCCGCCGGCGAAGCGATTACGGAAACCGGCGTTCACCTGGTGGAGTACGCGTACGACGGCCGGGGAAATAGAACAGCCGAAGTGCGTTGGGGCCTTGGCGGCGAGGCGGCGGCGTGGGATTCGGTTCATAAGAGGGAATGGAAGTACGACGACGCCGGCAATAAAACGTCCGAGAGCAACTTCGGCGTCGACGGCAAACCGGTCCTCTGCGGCCGTCGGTACTCCCGATTAGAGTTTACGTACGACGTACAAAGGAACAAAACGTCGTCGGCATATTTCGGCGTCGACGGCGAGCCGATAGCGGTAGACGGCGTTCACGGTACGAAGTCCCGATACGACGAAAAAGGGGAGAAGGTTTACGAGGGCAATTTCGGCGTAAAAGACGAGGCTGTCAATAATAAACGGGGCTGGCATAAGGAGGAGCGTGACCCGAGTCGCGACGGCGCCGGCATACTCGTTCGACGCTATGACGTTACGGGAGACCTCGTACCGGACGGCGGCGTTTACGCCACCGAGTTCGTCGAAGAAAAAACGGCCGCGGGGATAAAGAGGACGAAAAGCAATTTCGGCAAAGACGGCGAACCGGTCACGGACGGAGATGGCGTCCATAAGCGGGAATGGGTTGAAAACGACAGAAGGTATACCGTTTCCAAACGTTTTTACGGCGCGGACGGGAAGCTTACTCGCGGCAGCAACGGCGTATACGGCTACGAACGTACCTTCGACGACGAGGGGCGGAGGGTGTACGAAAGTTATTTGGGCCCGGACGGCGGCCCGGGTCTCGATATTAGTGGCGTCCATAAATATG
>Ga0307378_10000346_pt1 | contig 82644 bp, 61 predicted proteins | sample UN1MG_FD_202238 | JGI IMG/M metagenome (GOLD analysis project Ga0307378, IMG submission 202238) | Soil microbial communities from Risofladan, Vaasa, Finland - UN-1 | ecosystem: Environmental > Terrestrial > Soil > Coastal area > Acid sulfate soil | place: Finland: Risofladan, Vaasa | collected... | reverse complement strand
TGTCGTTGGAGGAGTACTGGAGATCCGGCGCCGCCTCGGCCCCAGCGAAGAGCAGGTCTAGCCACTGCGACCACTCGGCGATGTTGACCTCGATGTTGAGGCCGACGGCGTCCAATTGCGTCGCCAGAGCCTCCACCAACTCCTTGTCCTTCAGCCAGCGCCCGGACTCGCCGACGAACTCGAGGGTCGCCCCCTCAGCTCCGGCCTCCTGCAATAGCTGCCTGGCCTTCTCCGGGTCGTAGGGATAGGCTTTGACATCGGGGTTGTAGCCGAAGTGACCGGGCGTGAGGATCTGTCCCTCCGCTACCGCGGCATACCCGCTATACAGGGCATCCCGCAGCGCCTCCTTGTCGATGGCGTAGTTCAGAGCCTGGCGGACGCGGACGTCGTTGAGGGGCTCCACGTTGGTGTTGATCCTGATCCACGGAAACTCGATGCCGTGAACTGAGGCCGATTTCGGCACCTGGTCCAGGTATTCGGGTATCAGGTGTCTCACCAGGTCGACCTCACCCGCTTGTAGGGCGCTCGCCGCTGTGGCCTCTTCCGGGATGGTCCTGATGGTCACTTCGGCTATGCTGGGCGGCCCACCCCAGTAGTCCATGTTAGCTTCGAGCTTCACATGGTCGCCCTTCGCCCACTCCACGAACTTGTAGGGGCCGGTGCCAACGGGCTCATTCCCGAAGTTGGCCGCATTCTCCTCCGTGTAGACCGGCGGCACGATGTTCAACCAGCTCAGACGGGCGACCAGGATGGGGTCCGGACCTGCGGTCAAGATGTCCACCGTGTTCTCGTCTACGGCCTCGGCCCCACTTATGGTTTCCACGAAGGAGATGATCTCCGAGTTGAACTCGGGGTCGATCATCCTTTCGACACTGTAGACCACGGCGTCGGCGTTGAAAGGCTCCCCGTTGTGGAAGGTGACACCTTCCTGCAGCTCTAAACGCCAGGTCGTCTCGTCCACCTGCTCCCAGGACTTAGCCAGGGACGGTCCAAGCTCAGCAGTTACGGGGTCTCGGACGACCAGCATCTCATAAATGTTGTCATTGACCGCCCTGGCGTTGCCGTCGTCAGGAAACTGCGGATCCAGAGTGGATGGGTCGCTGCCGATGACAATCACGACCGATCCACTGGGCCCCGCGGGAGGCGTAGTCGCCTCCGGGGGTGTTGTCGCCTCGGGCGGAGGGGGAGGCACCGGAGTGCCGCATGCAGCCGCCAGCAACGACACCAATAGGGCGGCCACGACGATTCTGATAAGCTGTCCTTTCATTTGTGTTTCCTCCTTGCGCGGTGTTGGACTATTCTCTCACCTGTGGGATAGTTTGCGCTACTGTTCCTCGATCACCCCCTTTCCACATCCCTGGCGCAGGGCCGAAATCCGAACCGGTTGCCTGCAATAGCTAGGCGACCTTCTTCCCAAAGAAATCGCTGACGCCGGCGTCGGCCACCCTCTTGCCGATCTCCGCCACGTCAGTGGTGTAGAGCCCCAATTCCTTCATGCGGTCGAAGTACACAGAGCCCGAGAAGGTGAATTTCTTCTTCATGCCTTCCTCGGTCTGCATCTCTTCTCTGACGTGCGCGATCATGTCGCCGACGGCCAGGCTGCGCGGCAATTCCACCAGTTCCTTGCCTAGGGCGTGGCGAGCCGCGTTGTGCCCCGCTAGGGCGCCTGTGCAGATCGCCTCAGTGATACCCACCAGGAGGCCCGCTTTCTCGCCCCCGCAGAAGAGGTTGTCTATGCCCTCCACCTTCAGATGGTTGTCCCGAGGGGACATGGCCAGAAAGCGCATCGAGTTTCCCATGCCGCCGGCGTAGGGGTCTTCGAAACGTGCATTCTCCAGCCCAGGCAGCTTGCGCAGTTCTATGACTGGGTAGAAGGGAGCCATCAGCTTCGCGTGGCCAGTGTCCAGGAGAATCACGTTCTCCGCAAACGCCGGCAGGGCATACTGCTGGCAGCTCTTGATGGCGAGCAGTTCCTTCTTATGCGCAGCCACATCCTTGGGCAGAGGGATCAGCGCGACCCCGGTCTGGTCAAGCTCCCGTACCAGGCCCTTGTCGATTGAGTCCTTGTTGAGCTTACAGGAGCCGCTCATGGAGCCAAAGGAGCCATCAGGCTTGACGCCCTTGGTCTCCTTTACTCCCACGCGCTCGGCAATGCTGACCCTGCCGCCGAAAGTTGGGCAGCGGGTGATGCACATCGCACATCCATTTCCATACTTGCGGCAGTTGCCTTGTGGCCCCATGGTACCCGTGGTCTCTACGAAGGTATCTCCCTCGAAGACCTGACCGTTCTCCAGTTCCACAGCCTCGACCTTGTTTTCCCGGGATATCACGTTGGTGACTCTGCTGACCGTCCAGATCTCTATCTGCTGCTCCTGGAGGTAGCGCCGGACAACGGGCTCCATCAGCGCAACGTCATACAGGTTTGCGTGCTTGTGGCCGGGGAACTCGATATTGGTATGACGGGACGTGTCGTCACACAGCTTGAAGAGCTCCCCACCGCCCATGGCGATCATCTCTTCTGCTGCCGTGAAGCGGCCATTGTTGCGCATGATCCCGCCCACTTGGCCCGCGCCAAGCAAGGTATCGGCTCTCTCCAAGAGAACAACGTCTGCCCCGGCTTTTTTGGCGGAGAGGGCGGCCGCACAGCCTGCCCACCCGCCACCAATGACTACTATCCTTGGCATTAAGACACCCCCTTCTGTCGATATATAATCCGCATAGTCCCTATCATCCCTGGCAGCCCGCGCCCACATGGACAGCAGCACCTTCTGCGGCAGTTTGACGTTCCAGGGCCTCTGTGATGATGTCGGGGCTGGCTGGCAGCCGACGGATGCGGACGCCAACCGCATCGAAGATTACGTTAAGAATGGCCGGTGTGAGGGGCACGGTGGGGCTGACTTCCTTTCCATTGACGCTCAAAGGGATAGTGACCATCTCTTACTTCGGGTCAACCTCTGCCCCATGGCCGCTGGCCAGCGGCCAGCGGCGCAGGCTACCAGGCAATCGCCGACTGGCTACTGCCGGCGCTCTCGCTCCTCGACAGTCTGCTGCCACTTGTGAACGGGGGGAACCTCCGTTTCTTCGGACTCGGTTACCACGTCTATGAACGTAGCTTGGTCGCTGCGGACCGCCTCTCGGATGGCAGGTCCCAAGTCCTTTGGACGCTCGATGCGCACGCCTTGCAGACCGAAGCTTCTCGCTATGCCAGCATAGTCGGTATCTGGGGAGAAATCCACAGACACGTATCGACCCCCATGATAAAGGCACTGCAGTGTCTTGATCCATCCAAAGCACGAGTTGTTGAACTGGAGAATGGTTACGGACAGTCCTAGGCGGGCGATGGTTTCCAGTTCCCCGGCAGACATGCCGAAGCTGCCGTCGCCCATGAGGCCCACAACTGTGGCCTCCGGCCTTGCCAGTTTGGCCCCTACCACGCCAGGTAGGGCATAGCCGAGGCCCCCATAGCCTCGAGGGATGACCACATACCTGCCGGCGGGGGACTTGTAGAAGGCGGAGGTGAAAGGCGTCCCGGTGCCCGCGTCGGCGACGATGACGCTGTCTGCGGGCAGTGTTTCCATCAGCTCTTTCATCACTCGCTGCGGTTTGATGGGCATGCTGTCGCTCACCATCTTGGGCCGAACTTGCTCCCACCAGTCGCTGGCCGCTGCTGAGATTTCGTGGAGACGACTTTTGTCGGGAGACCGTCGTCGGCCACCGGCAGACAGCGCCTCGCGCAGGTCGGCCAGCGCCAACTTGGCATCACCCACCAGCCCGACGGCCGTGGGGTAGTTGTTGCCGATCTCCTTGGGATCTACGTCAACATGGAGGATGGTCACGCCGGCGGTGGGCGAGGGGAGCGTCCAGTTGATGGTGGTCACGGAGTCTGTCCTGCACCCTACATACAGGATCAAGTCCGCCTCGTCCACTACGCGGTTGGCGTATGGACGGGCTCCGTTTCCCCCCACGACCCCGATGCTGAGGGGGTGATCCTCGGCAATGCTTCCCTTCCCGTTGATGGAAGTGCCCACGGGCATGGTCAGCGACTCCGCAAGAGAGGTGATCTCGTCCCAGGCCTGGGAGATCACCGCTCCCCCTCCGGCGATCATCACCGGGCGCTGTGCGTCCCACAGCAGCTCTGCGGCCCGCTCCACTGCCGCGGGATCGGGTCGTGTCCTGTGCGCGGGATAGGCCTGGTACCGGTCCCCGGCGTTGAGAGACAAGGAGCCGACTTCCTCGTCCAGGATGTCATGGGGGACCGTGATCTGCACCGCCCCGGGGCGACCGCTGGTGGCGATGCGAAACGCTCTGGCGATGGTTTCTGGTGTCTTTTCGGCTCTCTTGATGCGCGTTCGCCACTTGGTCACTGGGGCAAAGAGTGCTTCTTGATCTAACTCCGTCAGGACGCCTTTGTCGTCACCAGAAAGAGGCGTGTCGCTGGTGATGACAACGAGTGGTATGGAAGACGCCTGGGCTTCGGCGACACCGGGCAGGATGTAGGTGGCGCCGCCTCCGCTCGGCCCTTCGCAGACTCCTGGTTTGTAGCTGAGTCTGGCGTAGACGTCGGCCATAAAAGATGCTGACCTCTCATCCCTGGCCAGAATGTGCCGAATGTTACCCGGTGCATCATACAACGCATCATAGAAGGGCATGCTCGTGTCGCCGGGAACTCCGAAAATGTACTCGACACCGTAGGCCTCCAGAAGCCGCACCATGGCCTCGCCGACCTTCACTGAAGTGCCTCCTCTCCGCCATACTCTACATCCGTGTGTTGTTCGGAAGAGAGCTCTTCCAGCACACTGTGAAGATGTTCTCTGATTCTCTGCTCTGCCAGCTGGGGATCCCTCTGCTCCAGCGCCTCTAGAAGTCTCCTGTGTTCCCCCACGGATTTCTCCAAACGGCCGGAGATCCGGTCCGACATCAATCGGAAGCTCTCGGTCTGATCGTCCAGGTTGTGCCAGATCAGGTGTAGACGCTCGTTGTCTGCTTTCTGCAGGAGGAGGGAGTGTAACCCAGCTCCGCATTGGGAGGCTTTTGACCTGTCGCCTGCCGCCAGCGCCGTCTCCATCAGGTGGACCAACTCCCTGGCGCGTGCCAGGTCGCTTTCTTCGAGGGCTGGGACTGCCAGTCGCGCAGCCAGTCCCTCCAGCACCGCCCTCAGCTGGAAGATCTCCCGCACGTCCCGCGGAGTGATCTCTCGCACGTAGGTTCCCTTGTAGAGGACCTTGGTGACCAGGCCTTCCCGCTCCAGTTCTTGCAGGGCTGTTCTCACGGGAGTCTTGCTGATGCCGAGTTGTTCGGCGAGGTCGTTCTCGACCAGGGCATCGCCTGGCTTCAGTTTGAGAGTGAGAATAGCGTCCTTGATAGCCAGGTATGCCTGGTCCTTGAGGGAGACTGGTGCGGTGACCCTATCGAGCTGTAGGGGGGTCTGGTTCTTGACCGTGCGATTGCGACTCATGACGCAGCCGCCTCCCGAGGTGGTCGGATATGAGATATCATATTCCGCGTATAGTATATCAGATTCCTGATTTCTTGTCAAGACCGCGTTGGCCCGGAATCGGCAGGTGGAGAGGGCCTGGCGGTACGCAGCGCAGGCCGTTTGGAGCGAGGGGAGTGGAGAGGGGTTGGCCCTCCGTGGGGCCTGGTCGCCGGATCTTCTTCCGTGGCCGCTCAGAGAGTCTCCAGGGGAGGATCGAGCCGGCTGCTCTGGACGGAACCAGGGCGGCGGAAAGTGGGGTTAAGGAGCCGCTGGGTACGCCGGGACAGAGGCTGTCCATAAGGCCTGTGTCAGTAGGGGACAAGAAAAGGCCCCAATGATCGTCATCAGGGCCTCTTTGGTGCCGGCGACCGGACTCGAACCAGTGACCCAGGGCTTATGAGTCCCCTGCTCTACCAACTGAGCTACGCCGGCCCACACCGGGGCCGACGATCACTGATCATCGGCCCAGAAGCGATGGTAGCGGGGGTTGGATTCGAACCAACGACCTCCGGGTTATGAGCCCGACGAGCTTCCACTGCTCTACCCCGCAACGCAGTCACAATCTATTATAGGCCAATCTCTCCGCCAAGTCAACTCGGGCGCCGCTACTGTGCGCTCCCCAGGAGGAGATGGGTCCATTGCTGCCAGTACGAGACAGCTTCATCTCCAGGGGCCACCGTCATCTGGCCGTCGCTGGAGGTCGAAGGTGGGCTTTCTGCCTGAGGCACTACGACGACGGCTACCTCTCCTGCCTTGACCATCTTCAGGCTCTCCCGGGCGACTTTCTCCACGTAGGCGTCACCCTCCACGTACTGAAGCGTCTCCTGAAGGGCCTGATTCGTCTCCCTCTCCACAGCTACTTGTTGACTGAGCCATTCCACCTGGCGCTGGATCTGGTAGTTGTCGAGGGCCTTACGACCGAAGTCGACGGACAATACGGCTACCAGGGTGAAGGTCACTATGGCAACCACCTTGGGCGTCGATAAAATGCGCTGGCGCTTCTTCCTGGTCACTGTGTACCTCTCCGTACGATTTTCGGTTGTGGGCCCTCATGTACTTCTAGTGGAGATGGCGGGAATCGAACCCGCGTCCAGAGAATTAGGGCGGAGACTTCTACAAGCTTAGTCGGCGTTTCATCTTGCTCGCCCCGAGGCTCTCCTGCCGACCGAGCACCTCGGTGACCAGCCGATGATGGGTTTCCCCCTTTGCCAGACCTTATCGGCGTCGGGGCCGGCGCACTCCAGCCTTATGGCGCTCGCTCCCAGCCCGCTAGAGAAAGACCGGGTGAGCGTAGCTGCCTAAGCAGCCAGTGCGAGTTTTTGCTCGCCGTTTGTTGTTGGGTTGCCCCTGTTTAACGAGGTGGAGCACCTCGGCTTGCAACCCCCGACCAGCCTCCCCTGTCGAAACCTTTCATCCCCATGGTGAACCGCAACGGGGTGGATGGCAGACAAGCAGGTGTACCCCCGATTCTGTTCCGACCGTCATCTGTCTCAGGGCCGCTGGCCCTGGTGATGGCTGCCGCCAGGGGAGTTACCCCTTTTGGTGCCCTCACTGCGGCAGGAGTGGATACCCATAACAGGAACCCACCCCACCTGCCTTGCTCCCAGTCAGACATTCGCCTAGCCGTCGTCGTCACCGACGACGCTGGTGGTCTCTTACACCACCTTTTCACCCATCACCCATAGGCTCGACCCAGAGGGCCTGCGCCTGTGGGCTGGTTTGTTCTCTGTTGCAGTTGTCGTCAGGGTCGCCCCTGCCTGGACTTACTGTTTCGTCCAGTGACCTGGCCCGCGAAGGGCTGGGAGTCGGGAAGTTCCTCTGGGACAGAAGTCCCAGCGACGGTCCCCTTGCTTGACCTAGACCGATCCAGTTGTTAAGGTGGTAGGACGCTTTGCGCATCCTCGAGGGCCCTTTGTCAGGACCTATTATAATTCTAACACCTTCGTGGCTCGTTGTCAAGCTTGACAGCGCGCGGCGATTATGGTATAGTATGAATAGGACCCCACCCCACGGGGGAGGGGGTCACCAAGGAGACAACCAATGGACTCAGCCACCAAGAAGCAGGTGATGAATCGCTTGAGGAGCGTTGAGGGGCACGTGCGCGGGATCGAGCGCATGGTGGAAGAGGACTCCTACTGCATCGACGTCATCAAGCAAGCGATCGCCGTGCAGCGAGCTCTGGAGAGGGTGAACGGCATCATGCTGGAGAACCATCTTCAGACGTGTGTGACCACCGCGATCCGCAGCGAAGAAGCACAGGAACGCGAGAGGGTCATCGGGGAGCTGCTGGAAGTCTTCGAGACCGCGAGCAGCGTGTAATGGCAGTCTGCATCTGGCTCTGACTGGCGATTTCACGCGGTCGGGGTCTCTGCCGGAGACACAAACTGATTTATACGGAGGATTAACATGTCGAGCAAGGTGTACAACGTTCCGAACATATCTTGCGGCCACTGCGTGGCTACCATCGAACGAGAGCTGGGTTCGGTCCAGGGCGTAGGGAGCGTGAAGGGCGACCTCCCGACCAAGCAGGTGACGGTCTCGTACGACGACGAGGCCGTGCTCGCCCGGGTCGAGGAGGTGCTCCGAGAGATCGGCTATCCCGCCGCCAAGTGACGGTGTCGGGAGGCAGGCCTGCGGATATCAATGGACGCCGGCCACGAGGCACGGGCCACCGCTGAGGCAGTCTGGCTGTGGAGCGTGCCCGAGCCCGGTGTGGGGAGAATGTTAGATGGCAGAGAAGGAAGTGGTGTTGCCCGTGACGGGCATGACTTGTGCCAACTGCGCTCTCACCATAGAGCGTAGTCTCGGCAAAACCCAAGGCGTGAAAGAAGCCCGAGTGAATCTGGCGAGTGAGAAGGCGGTCATTAGCTACGACCCCAGCCTGGTGGGGGGCGAGGGTCTCGTGGGCTCCATCCGCGATGCCGGGTACGATGTGGCCACGGCCACCATAGACTTGCCGATCACAGGGATGACCTGCGCCAACTGCGTGCAGAACGTGGAACGCGCCTTGCGGAAGGTGGACGGTGTCCTGAGGGCCGACGTCAATCTGGCCAGTGAAAGGGCGAGTGTGGAGTATGTGCCGTCGGTGGTGGGCTTGGAGGCTCTCAAGAGAGCGATCGAGGACGCCGGCTATGGCGTCATTCTGGTTGAGGATGAGATGCAGGCCGAGGACGTCGAGGCCCGGGCACGCGAGGAGGAGATCAGGCGACAAAGGCATCTGCTGATCGTGGGCCTCATTTTCACCATTCCCACGTTCGTGCTGTCCATGGGAATGGATCTGCACCTGCTGCCGCACTTTGATTGGAGCAAGTACATCCTTCTTGCTCTGGCCACTCCGGTGCAGTTCTACGTTGGCCGGCAGTTCTATCGCGGGACCTGGAAGTCGCTCAAGCAACGCTCGGCTGGCATGGATACGCTGATCGCCATGGGCTCCTCGGCAGCCTACTTCTACAGCCTGGCGGCGACCTTCCTCATCAGCGGGCACGTCTACTACGAGACCGCGGCCATGATCATCACCTTGATCATCCTGGGGAAGTACCTGGAGGCCAAGGCCAAAGGCCGGACATCTGAGGCCATGAAGAGACTGCTGGGTCTGCGAGCGAAGACCGCCCGCGTGATCCGGGATGGGCAGGAAATAGACGTGCCTGTGCAGGAGGTCCTGGTCGGCGACCTGGTCGTGGTTCGCCCTGGGGAGAAGATACCGGTGGACGGGGCGGTGGCGGAGGGTCGCTCGTCGGTTGACGAGTCCATGATCACGGGCGAAAGCCTGCCGGTGGCGAAAGAGGTGGGCGACGAGGTCATCGGAGCCACCATCAACAAGACCGGTAGCTTCAAGTTCCAGGCCACCAAGGTGGGCAAGGACACTGTCCTGGCGCAGATTGTGCGACTGGTGGAGCAAGCTCAAGGTAGCAAGGCGCCGGTTCAAAGGCTAGCCGATAGGGTGGCAGGGGTTTTCGTGCCTGCCGTCATCGGGGCTGCCGTTTTCACCTTCCTGGCCTGGTTTCTCATCGGTGGGGCGAGCCTGGAACGATCGTTGATCAACATGGTGGCGGTGCTGGTCATCGCCTGTCCGTGTGCCCTGGGTCTGGCCACACCCACAGCGGTGATGGTGGGCACTGGAAAAGGTGCTGAGCGGGGTATCCTGATCAAGAGCGGCGAGAGCCTGGAGAGGGCTGGAACGCTGGATACAGTCGTGCTAGACAAGACGGGGACTATCACCGAGGGGCAGCCACGGGTGACGGACGTGGTGGCCCTTGGCTCCATCACTGAGGATGAGGTGCTGCGGTTGTCGGCCAGCGCTGAGAAGGGCTCGGAACACCCCTTGGGAGAGGCCATCGTAGAGGGTGCAGAGGCGCAAGGCTTGGCTTTGGACGAAGCCCAGGACTTCGAGGCAGTTCCCGGGCAGGGCATAGTGGTGTCACTGAACGAAAAGAAGGTCCTGCTGGGGAACCGGACCCTGATGCAGAATCATGCCGTTGGCCTGGGGCTGGCTGAGGAGGAGGTGGACCGGCTTCAGTCGGAGGGCAAGACTACGATGTTGTTGGCGCTCGATGGCAAGGTTGCGGGCATCATCGCCGTGGCCGACACCGTCAAGGAAGGGTCCGTTGAGGCGGTCGCCCGGCTTCACGACATGGGGCTCCAAGTCGTCATGCTCAGCGGAGACAACCAACGCACCGCCCGGGCCATAGCCGATCAGGTGGGCATCGACCGGGTGCTGGCGGAGGTGCTGCCTGAGGACAAGGCCCAGGAGGTGAAGAAGCTCCAAGACGAGGGTCACGTAGTGGCCATGGTGGGCGATGGCATCAACGACGCACCGGCGCTAGCTCAGGCGGACATCGGCATGGCTATCGGCACCGGCACCGATGTGGCGATGGAGGTGGGTGACATCGTCCTCATGAGGGGTGACCTGCGCGGCGTGCCCCAGGCCATTCAGTTGAGCAGGAAGACCATGGGAACCATCAAGGGCAACCTGTTCTGGGCCTTTGCCTACAACTCAGCGGGCATTCCCATCGCAGCGCTGGGCATCCTGGTGCCCTGGATGGCGGCGGCGGCCATGGCCTTCAGTTCCATTTTTGTGGTGAGCAATAGCTTGCGATTGCGGGGGGTCAGACTCGCGGATTGACGATCAAGCGCGTGCGGTGCCGACAACTGCCGTCTGGGCATGGGAACTGTCGAGTGAACAGGCGCGTCGCTCGCCGAGTCGAGCGCTAGAGGTATTGGTCGACTAGGTCCTCTATGCATTCATCTAGTCTATCCCGCAGTTGAGGGTTAAACAGGACCGTCTCGTCTATGCACTGGTCTCTGGCCGCCGATTCGACCTCAGCCAGGTAGTCGTGGATGGTGGCGAAACTTGAATCGGCGGCACGGCCTGGAAAGGTCTCCTTGAGGTAGTCTCGCACCTCAGCAGCAGCCTCAGCAATGCCGACTTCGGTTTGTCTGAGTCGGTCCAGGTAGCGGCGTTGAAGCTCTGTCTCCCACCGGTTCTGCGGTCGCGAGAACGACTGCGCCACGTTCCTGTATTTGGCCGCCATGGGTATCATGCCGAGGACGGCTGCCACGTTGGCCCGAAGATGCATGGCGGGTGAGGTCCGCAAGGGCAGATCTGGAAGCAAGTCCCATACCTGTCGGGGAAGTGCGTGGGGGACAAGGGATTCCCACATCTCCGGCTGCTTGCGGCTTGCTTCCGCTAGGCGCTTTGAGCTGAACTGATATCCCCCCTGCAGAATCCGTGCGCCCCGGAATGTTGGAACCAGACAGAAGAAGTCCGTCACGTCGTGCACTTGCGAGAGTGCTTCCAGCACAACCGCAAGATCTCTTTCTGGATAGCAGGGATTGCTGACGGAGAAGGTGAGAGGAAAGAAGCGGAGGGGGTGGTCGAGATACGGCCCACTCGGCAGCAGCGTCGCTATTCCCCTCTGGCGGAGCGGAGCCGTGGCTTCGCGAACCCGATCAATTGCCTCACGCCGTTCTTGTTGATGCCTATCACTGAGGTAGCGCCTTATGTTGCGCTGGCGCATTCTTGGCGGGTCTAGAATCCAGAGTTCGAGGAGATCACCGGCCTCGACGTATGTGGTGGCCTCAGCCCCATCGAGCGAGGCAGCAGCAAAGTAATCGGGGCTCACGAGGAAGAGTTCCTGGAAGGCTCCGTGCATGCGCGACAAGTCCTTGGTGGCCTGCCGCATGTTGTACACAGCGAGGTTCCCGGAGCGCTGATCCTCTGGATTCTGCATGTAGTCGAATAGCTGATGGATGCAGGCTCTAGTACTAAGGCCCCACTCCCGCGTAGCATCTCTTAGAGCCTTGCGCAGCGGCTGAGGCGTCTGAGAGGGCGGATCCGGCCCAAGCTGCAGACTGTGGCTCACCTTCGCAGGCAGTTGATTGCCAACCAAGACGCGGCCGACATTGACAGCTTTACCCTCCAACGTGGCCGCAACGGCCCGCGAGAGCAGTTGAGTCAGGTGCAATGCATGGCTCCTGGCACGGTACCAGGCGTCCTGGTACGCGTGGAAGCTGTCGGGTAGATAGTGGCTCTCCACGATGGTGTGCCAGACTCGATTCTTCTCAACATCCGACATCAACGCCAGACCAGCCTGGGGTAAGTCTTTATCAGTCTCGATATGCGAAGGACGTAGGCCAAAAGGCAACAGCCACACGCCCCGAGACCGGTAGTGCTCGCAGAGCGGGAGAGCGGATCTGAGGCTAGTGAGGCGCCAGATGGCCCCGGAATGCCCTGCATCCCCTGCTTCGGGGTCTGGCACGAATTGCACGAATGCCGTGTTGTCTGACACCTCCAGCCCGATGCAGTCAAGGTTCGCTTTCAGATAACCGAGAACGTCCTCCCTGTTCGCTTCGAACCATCGCACGTATGTTTCCTGGTCGTAGGCATAGACCCCGAGTGCAAAGGCACAGAAGTCGTTCAGTGAGAGATCGAATAGTCCCTTGAGATTCGCGACACTGTCTCGAACCTCATGCCATGCTGGCAGGGATACCGAACAGGTAGCGCACCAGCTGAGCAGACGGCCCACGTGAGGCAGGTTCGCAGGCATGAGGAGGGGCCCGATGGTGTGCACTACGTCCGTTAGGAACCGTCGAGCCCAGTCGACTCCGCCAGCGACCCTACGCGCATTGGCGGCAATACTCTTCAGCTGGCGGAAGGCGTCACCTCTTTCGTCCTCGAGCACGTTTGCGATGAGGTCTAGCGTGTCTGCCTCGCCCACGGGAGTGAATGCTGTCGCCAGGAATAGCGGCCCGGCCGGCCCAACGAGTTCGAAGGCTTCGTCAAAGAGATCTCTGTTGCTATCGAAGAGCTTCTGGCATCCGCCCTCGAAAACGCCATCCACAACTTGAAGGGTCGCCGCGAGGTTTGCGTCGCGGGCTTTCTCCGCGAGTCCCCGCATAAGGACGTCAGTATCACACCCCTGCCAACACAGTGCGGCGGCGACAAGTGCCCGTATGCTCTCCGGGTCCACCATCTGGAGGAGTTCAACGGCTGTGTGTGCCGGATTTGGATACCCCTCGTGCAGAATCCGGGAGAGATGTAGAGACCGCACCCAATGAAGGCCAGTGACCAGGCCGCCTTGGACGGTCAGGTATTCTCCGGCAAGCGAGTCGAGCATGCGCTGGGGATCGCCCATCAGTTGCATCTTCGCTAACAGTCCATCAGCCGAGAGAGAGACCCCGAGCGCATCCGCCAGCGCAGCTTTGCGTATGAGATGAATCTTGGCAGGGTCTTCCCCGTGCTCTGAGAACTGTGCAATCTGGTCTCGCAGACGCTCCTCAAGCATGTGCCCGTGGGTGAGCAGGTAGATGTATTCCATTAGCAGGTGGGGATGTCCTATCTTCTCGTAGGCCCAGTCCGGCGAGGTCACAGAGGCGTGAAGTTGGCCCCGACCCTGAAACGCCACGAACAGCTGCCGTGCTTCCGCACGCTGAAGCGTGGGCTCAAGTACTTCATAGCCCGTCAGACTCTCCCGTGCAAAACGATACCAGTCTTCAGTCCGTGTTGTGACGAGGACTCGGACACCGAGCGCTGCGCATTCCTGAGCCACCGCAGGCCACAGGCGAGTGCGCAGCCCCGCGTTGTCGACAAGCAACAGGATTGGCAGTCCTAGGTGGGCCTTGAACCGCAGGTAGTTCGCTACCAGCGCCACCTGGTCCGGCGATTCGGCTGCCCGAAGAATGTAAGTCGATTCCGGAGGCCAGTGCTCACGAGCGTATCGATACATCAACGTGGATTTTCCCTGCCCGCTGGACGAACGCAGCACGCACGTACTGGAACACATCAGGGCAGCGTTGATCCTATCAAGCCACGTCTCTCTGCGGATATCCAATCCGCCCGCTATGTGGCCGGGCCTCGTTGCCTTGGCATTGAAGAAGTCGTCCGGCTGTTCGTCGAGTTCCCACGGGATCCTGTCTATGAGGCCACGCCCATAAGCCTCGAATTCCGTCTCGCGCGAGAGCGCCTCGCCGACGTCGATGCGCACTTGATCCAGATCGGCCCTAGTCACGGTCGCCCTCGCTTCAGCCCACTCAACGAACTTGGCGACAAGCACGTTGATGTACGTCTCGACAGCCTCACTGCCGAGCCCAAACGCGTCGGTAACCGAGAGCCTGAGCTTCTCAAGAATCTGGTCCTCGGGCACGGACTGAATCGTCAGGTTGGCGTACAGCTGATCGGCCTCCTCTTTCGACGCTCCCGCCTGCACGCAGAGTCTGCGGAACCTCTTCTGGAGCCGTGGCGCATGTGACTGGCACTGGGAACGTGCGTCCGCCAGTTTGGCAATCTCGCCGTGCAGCTCAAAACTGACCACCAGGACAAGATGACAGTCGGGATCCGCTCGTAGCTCGTGGAGGAAGGCAGTGAGAGGACGCTTCAGGCTCGACCAAGTCCATGGCTTCTCAGAATACTTCGCTTGGATGTATTCTCCGGGAACTCGCGCTCCGATGAGGTCTAGGTCCTCGATTCCCTCTAGTCGGAGGAACATGGCATCGAACCGCGGGTCGTAGAGGTCGAAACCGCGGAGCACGGAGTACAGGATCTGGTAGCGAATGCCACGGATGTTAGCAGCTCCGTGGTACCGGCTCTTGAAGAGCGTATCCAGAGAGCCGCGCGGGCACTCGTCTCTTCCTTCGGCCCCAGGTGAGGTGAGTTCGTCTAGCATCTTCGTCTGTCCGTCAACTAGTGCGGGGCGCACAGATCCACGTGAGCCGGTTGTGCGCCTCGCCTCTGGCAAGACTGTAGCTCCTTTCTATAATAAGTTTACATAAGAAACACCAAGACTGTCAACCCTGTCCGGTTCGGTCCCAAGAGAATACGCGGCCGGTGGGGAGTAACCGGCTTCGGGTAGCCGGACGAGCAGAAAGGAGGGTGCTGGACCGGTCGCGAGCTTTGGTTGGTCGCGCCAGCCAGTACGAGCACGCTGGCTGATGGTGGTTCCGCGACCAATCGAGCCCAAGAGGGTATTCGTAGGGGAGCCGGTAGACTTGGATTGTTGGTTGGGCGCTCGCAACGGGCACTGCAAGCGACATCCCCCCGTCAGAAAGAGTATCATGGGCGGACAGCCAGGCGCTTGGCCTGCTGGTGGCCAATGTCACCTTGGCCCAGGACTCGCACTGGAAAGTGCCGGCCCATTAGCGTCGATCCTTCACCGCGGGATCCGTGGGTGCTACTCCAGCTTCAGAATCAGGACATCGGCGAAGTGGTAGATGGCGATGGTGGGATAACCGCTGCTCAATGATGAGGGAGCATCGCCCGGGAACTCCTGCAGCACAACCGAGTGGGAGAGGATGTCGTGGTAGGTTTCGATCTCCCGGGCGTACTTCTCTGGCTGGCCAAGCAGTACGCCCCAGTGGCCGTCGCTTATGACCACGTAGTCGATTTCCTCCGGCTTATACCAGTCCAGGTCCTGGCTGTCGATGCGCACCAACTGGACCACCTCGAAGCGCTCCTCGTCCAGGGGTATGGAAAAGGCCTCGGTGACGATCTTCGACCCCGCCGGGACGTTGGCGTTGACCCACTCGGCGGCCAGGGTACGGTGGTCTCTCTGCGAGAGGGCTTCATCGAAGTCCAGAACCGCCCTGGCAGGCATCAGGATGGTCACCACGGTCACGCAGGCGAAGAGGGGGAGTTCCCATCTCCGCAGGACCGGCCACCTCGTCCCCAACCACGAGACGGCGTCCACAACTAGACGGGCGGCCAGCACGACGAGCAGCGGAAGGAGGGCCACCAGGTTACGCTCGAACCTGACGCGCCACAAAGAGATGAGCACGTAGTAGGGCACGAGGAAGGAGAGCAACACCAGGTCCCCTCGCCGGTGCTTGACCACAGCCCACACGATGCCGACCAACCCCAGCCCGACTATGACCGCATCGGCGCTGGTGAGCGTCTCTTGGAGGTACCACAGCCAGGTATTGCCGCCTTCGAATCCCGGCTGGCTGGCCCCGTAGTGGCCCAGCACTGAGGCCAGGCTGCTGAGGAAGGTGCTCAACTCCAGAACGGCATAGGGGGTGCCCAACAGGAAACCCCCGGCGAACGTCGCCAGGCTCAGGCCAAGCCGCCTGGCCGGAGTCTGCCCCTGCGGCGTGGAGCGTGCCAGCACCTGGGTGGCGAGAACGGGGATCAGCGCCACCGCAGCCGGGTACTTGGTGGACGCTGCCAGTCCCGCCACGAGGCCCGCCAGGACGGTGTACCTCATCTCTGCGCTCTGCAGGAGGAGGCTACAGAACAGCAGAGACAAGGTGACGAAGAAAGCCGCGGGCACGTCGGTGGTCACGTAGTGGGAGTGGACGACGTGGAGGAGGCAGAACGAGAGCAGTGCAGACGACAGGAGCCCGGTTCTGCGTCCAAACAGCCGCGCGCCGAGGGCGTAGACGAGAGGCACCGTCAGCGCGCCCACGAAGGCCGTCATCAGCCGGCCCGCGAAGTAGAAGCCATACGGCGCCGGGTCGGGGATAGTGTTGCCGAAGCCACGGGCCGCTGAGATGAGGAAGTAGGGGATGTAACTCAGGGCCTGGAGATAGATGTAGGTCGAGGGGTAGTTGAACCAGTGGGGGCTGTAGTCGCCGGTTCGCAGGATGGACGCCGCCCTGTCCACTATGGCGTGTTCATCGGGGTGGTAGAGGTACTCGGGCAGGCCGAACCGGGCTCCCCATGCCCTGAGAACGAAGGCCACGACGAAGAACGCCGAGATCAAGACCCACGTCAGTTGCTCGGGCCGGTTCCGCCTCCCGCCCGACTTTCGAGGCGTGGTTGTCCCCTTGGTTTTGTTAGCCATACCCGGTCTCGCTCGAACCGCACGGGCGGCGTACAAGGGTGCTTGCTCCTCGCACGGCACCCCAAAGGCGATGGTATGTGCACGGCATTGTAGCATCCTGGGCACTCGCCGGCAAGCCTTCCTGCGTGGGTGGGCAGGGCGCGGTTCTGGACAAGATCAGGCGCGTGTTTGGTGGGGCTCAGTCGAAGTTGCGGGGTGCGATCGTTGGGAAGTGCCGCGCCTTGTGCTATAATAGCAATTCAAGCTGGGCCTGGTAGGCATGCGCATGTGTCCAGAGGGGCAGGGAGAACAGCGGGTGGAAGGGCGCCTGGTGACGCTCGTGGTTGGCCACGCCGGATCACGTGTCTGGCTGGGCCCTGCGTGGGCTGTCCTGTGTGGAGCTGTGGCCTCGGGGGGACTGTCCGTACAGTGGCGTACCCCGGTGGTCTTGCTGCTGGGAGTGCTTCTGGCCGATTCTGTCCTGGGCAGCATGTGGACGCTGGCCGGGCTCGATGGGCAGGCTCCGCGACGGAAGAAAAAGGGCAACCCTGGTGGACAGAGCGGAGAGCTGGCACGACCACGCGGATCTCCTGGCTCGGCACTGCTCCGTGTCTTGGATTCTTCCAAGAGCAGGCTAGCTAGCTGGGCGTCAAGGATCTGGCCGCGAGCGAGAGGCTCGATACTGGGATGGGGCTTTCTTTCGCTCTGGGCCCTGCTCATCTCGTCAGTGCTGGGCAGCGTACCTCTTGGTCTTACGGTCGTGGCTTTGGGGCTTGCGGCGTGGCGCCTGGCCATGGCCCCGGGAGAGGGACTTCTCTCCAGTGTACTGGCAAGCTGCTACCTGGCGGGCCTTCCCTGGCTGATGGGTTGGGCGGCTTTCAGCGACCTGCAGTTCGGTATGAATGCCTTGAGACCGTTGAGCCAGGCGCTGGTGTGGGCGGCGGCCTACGCCACGACCTTTCACGCGTATAGGCTGCTTGGTGGACAGCGTTTGGGCAGGGGCCCGAATCTGCTGGCGGCGGCTCACCTGTCGGCCATTGTACTGCTCGTCGTGGCCAGGCAACCTCTACTGGCCGGGGGTGTGGCCCTACTCTTGCTTCCACAACTGATGCTCCAGCCCGCGCTGCTGAGCATGGGCGAAGGGGTATGGTACCTGAGGCGCGTGCAGATCTTTACCATGCTGGCCACGATGGTGACAGCAATGGCGATGATGGCATGACGGCAGCAGCGCTCGCCCTGCTTGCTCTGGCGGGGGCGGCGGGGGTCTGCTACTGGCTCGTGGTGGTGACCGAGGGCGCGTACTTGGGGTCCGGGGCGGTGGCTTTTCTGTACGACCGCGGGGCCGCTAGCTACGACGAGATCAAACGGTTCGATGATGTAGATGACGCCCGTGCCCTGGGCCTGCCGCTGGCGCGTGGGCTGCGAGGTACCAGGAGGCCCCTGGTGCTGGATGTGGCCACGGGCACTGGCCGGGTTCCCCTGACGCTGCTGCGCAGCCTCGAGTTCGAGGGCAGTATCATCGGGCTGGACCTATCCATGGGGATGCTGCAGGAGGCGAAGCGAAAGGCGGCTCAACACCAGGAGCGGGTTACCTGGCTGTGGAAAGACGCCCTCGATTTGCCCTTTGTGGACGACGGCTTTGACGCTGTAAGCTGTGTGGAGGCGCTGGAGTTTATGGCCGACCCGACCCGTGTCCTGAAGGAGATGACGCGGGTCTTGAGGCCCGGTGGCGTGCTGCTGGCGAGCAATCGTAGGGGACTGGACGCCCTTCTCCTGCCGGGACGAGCCTTCTCCAAGGATCGGTTGAGGGCCATCCTGGCGCAGTTGCCGATGACCTCTGTGGACATTGAGCAGTGGCAAACGTACTACGATCTGGTGTGGGCCAGAAAAGAGGGTGCACCAGGCCCAAGAGAGCGGACGGCAGCGGTAGGGGAGGTGCTGCGCTGTCCCCAGTGCAGGGAACAGAGCCTCCTGTGGCAGTCAGCGAGGATTGTCTGCCAAGGCTGTGGTTCGTGCTATCCCATCCAGAAGGGCGTAGTCTGCATGAACCGCGGGTAGACATAACTCGCACCAAACTGCCCGCCATGAAGGTGCGGGCCGGAGTGAGCGCGATTAGGCCGTGATGCTAATACCTGATTGACATAAACTTGCAGCGGAGAGGAAGCGTCACTGTGGACGCTGATCTAGGTTGCGGCGTCGGGAGTGCGCGGTATGCGTGGTAGATGGATGAGAGCATGACAGACCTAAGGATGGTCGGCGATTCAAGTCTCGAGGGAACCGGGTCTACGGACGAGAGGACGGGCAACTCGCCGGTTACGGTCCAGATACTAGAAAGTGATGCAGAAGTCCAGGCCTACCTGACGCGCGGAAACGAGCAGATGGATCTTCTCGGCTACACCGAGCATGGTGAACGTCATGCCCGTCTAGTGGGCAACATTGCGCAGAATGTGCTGCTGCGGCTGGGCTTCCCCCAGCGAAGGGCGGAACTGGCAGAAATTGCGGGCTACCTCCACGACATCGGCAATGTCATCTACAGGGATGAGCATGATTGGGCTGGTGCTCTCATCGCCCGAGATGTCCTGCTCCGCTTGGGCGCTGATTTCGAAGAGATCGCGCTGGTCATGGGCGCCATTGGCAATCACGAGGAGGAAAGGGGCGAACCGGTGAGCGACGTGTCGGCGGCAGTGATCCTGGCCGACAAGTCGGATGTGCACCGCTCTCGGGTGCAGAACCGAGACATGCTGGCTTTCGACATACATGATCGGGTCAACTACGCGGTCGAGAGGTCGTTTCTGCGGGTCGACGGAGAACAGAAGACGATCACCCTGGAGTTGGACATCGACACTGGGGTCTCTCAGGTGGGGGAGTATTTCGAGATCTTCATGTCCCGGATGCTCCTGAGCCGTCGGGCTGCTCTCTTTCTGGACTGCAGATTCGACTTAACCATCAACGGGAACAGCGTGTTCTGAGCTGCTGAAGACGCTGACACAGGAGACAGGGTAGTGCTGAGGAGTCATACTTGTGGGGAGTTGAGGGCCAAGAACGTCGGCGAGGAGGTGACACTCGCGGGGTGGGTGCATCGACGCCGTGACCACGGCGGCTTGATCTTCCTCGATCTCAGGGACCGTTGGGGTCTGGTCCAGGTGGTTTTCGACCCGTCGCTGTCGGAGCAAGCGCACCAGGCTGCGGCTCAAGTTCGCGGTGAGTACGTGCTCAGGATATGGGGCAAGGTCAGGCGTCGCCCCGCCGGGCAGGAGAACCCGGAGATGGGTACGGGCGAGGTAGAGGTCGTGGCCGAGACCATGGAAGTTCTAAATGAAGCACGCACGCCGCCGTTCCCCATCAGTGAGGGCTCGTCAGCCGACGAGACACTCAGACTGCGGTACAGGTATCTCGATCTGCGCCGCCCGGAAATGCAGAGCAAGTTGATGCTCAGGCATCGTGTGGTGAGCTTCATCCGCCGCTTTCTTGATGAGAGGGGTTTCGTGGAGGTGGAGACTCCCATCCTCATCAAGAGCACTCCGGAGGGAGCGCGAGATTACCTCGTGCCGAGCAGGATACACGCTGGGCGTTTCTACGCCTTGCCTCAGTCTCCCCAGCAGCTTAAGCAGTTGCTGATGGTGGCCGGCATGGACCGGTACTATCAGATTGCCCGCTGCTTCCGTGATGAGGATCAGCGCGCTGACCGACAGCCTGAGTTCACCCAGCTGGATCTCGAGATGTCTTTCGTGGAGCAGGACGATATCCTGCAAGTGACCGAGGACTTGTTCACCGCACTGGTGGAAGAGGTCTCAACCAAGCGGGTTCTCTTCAAGCCTTTCCCACGGCTGAGTTACCAGGAGGCTATGGACAAGTACGGGAGCGACAAGCCGGACATGCGCTTCGAGATGCTGCTGACGGATCTATCCGATCTAGTGCGGGACAGTGGCTTCCGCATCTTCTCCTCCACTGTCGCCCAGGGGGGCCAGGTGAAGGGCATCAGGGTTCCTGGATGCGCCACTTACACCCGCAAGCAACTCGATGAATTGGGTGAGTTCGTGCAGCAGCACGGGGCGCAGGGGCTGGTCTCCATGGCCTTGACGCCAGAAGGGGTTCGCTCCAGCGTGACCAAGCATCTCTCTTTGGAGACGGTGGATGCCCTCACAGAGAGAATGGATGCAAGAATGGGCGATCTCCTCCTCATCGTCGCAGGTCGGACTCCTGTAGTGGCCGCGGCTTTGGGGCAACTACGGCTGGCGATGGGGGAGCGTCTGGGGTTACGTGACAAGAATGTGCTGGCCTTCGTCTGGGTAGTGAACATACCTCTCTTCGAGTGGAAGGAGCAGGAGAAGCGCTGGGATGCTATGCACCACCCCTTCACCGCTCCGGCGAAAGAGGATCTATCGTTGTTGGACAGCGACCCGGGGGCGGCGCGGGCTCAGCAGTACGATGTCGTCTGCAACGATGTCGAAATCGGAGGGGGCAGCATCCGTATCCATCGTCGGGACATCCAGGAGAAGATCTTCGAGATCATGGGCCTGCCCGTGGAGCAGGTACGTTCTCAGTTCGGCCATCTGCTGGACGCCTTCGAGTACGGCACGCCTCCCCACGGCGGCATAGCCCCCGGAATAGACAGGTTGGTGATGATCCTGGCGGGGGAAGAGAGCATTAGAGAGGTGATGGCCTTTCCCAAGACGGGAGCCGCCGCGGACCTGATGTTCGATGCCCCCTCGCCCGTGTCGGAGGAGCAGTTGAAGGAACTGCACCTGAAACTGGATATCGACGAGTGATGCCGGGCGTGGGCTGATCGTCCCGAGTTGACGACTGCGACTTGCATTTGCATCAGGTGCGGTCTGGTGGTACAATAAAGTGGTGTTTGGACATAGGATGGTGAATGGCAATGGTAGACTTAGTAGCATCTGTCGAGCAGCAGCAGCTGAAAAGCCAGGAGGAACTGCCCGAGCTGCGCCCGGGTGACCTGGTCAGAGTACACATCTTGATCTTCGAGGGCGGCAAGCGAAGAACTCAGATCTTCCAGGGTACTGTGATGCGCCTCTACAAGGGCGGGGTGAATGCCAGTTTCACAGTACGGCGTATTGCAGCCCACGGCGTTGGTGTTGAAAGGACCTTTCCGCTTCACTCGCCCCGTATCACCAAGATAGAGGTTCTGCGGCACTCGCACGTGCGCAGGGCGCAACTCTACTACCTCCGCGGTCGCACAGGCAAGTCCGCCAGGCTGAGAGAGAAGCGCCTCGAGAACAAACCAGCAAGCTAGGTCCTTTCTGGCCGCTGTGCTCGCCTCGCGACCATGAGAATCGCCCGTCTGCTGACCCCGCAGGCTCTTGCTGTATTGAGCTGCGGGGCTATTATTGTATGGTGAGAATCCCCTATGGAGAGCGGACCGACCCTCGACCGAGAACTAGCTCTCCGCAGACAAGGGTACCGTGCCGTCGCCGGTCTCGACGAGGTAGGCCGCGGCTCGTGGGCAGGCCCGGTGGTAGCTTGTGCGACGATCCTTCCCCTGGACTCCCCCACTCTGCTCGAAGAGTTGGCTGGTATTCGGGACTCGAAGCGCCTTACAGCCAGGCGGCGCGCCGAGTTCTACGACCGCATCTCTAGAACAGGGATTGCTTTTCGTGTGGGGGTGGCGAGCGCAGCTCAAGTCGATTCTCTGGGCATCGTACCGGCCACCAGGCTGGCTATGAGCAGGGCGCTGGACCTCCTGCCTCTCCCTCCCGACTATCTCCTTGTAGACGGCTTTCCCCTGGCCTACCGCGGTCTGCCCCACGAAGGTATACCCGGAGGAGACGACCGCTGCGTTTCTATCGCTGCCGCTTCCATCGTGGCCAAGGTTATCAGGGACGGCATGATGGTTGGCCTGGGCCAGGTTTACCCGGGGTATGGCTTCGCCCAGCACAAGGGGTACGGCACGTCGCGACACCGTGAGGCTCTGTACCGTAAGGGCCCATGCCCCATCCATCGGTTCTCCTACGCCCCCGTGCGGTTGCTGGCGAGTGACGTACAGGTGCAACGTACCAGGCGCAGCCCAGAGCAGACCGCAGCGCAGGTTGGCAGACGGGGCGAGCAGCTGGCTGCCGCGCATCTGGAGGAGCTGGGGTGGGTCATTTGCGAGATGAACTACCGCTGCGCGGGGGGCGAGATGGACATCGTCGCTCTGGATGGTGAGTGCCTGGCTTTCGTCGAGGTCCGTACTCGGCGGGGTCGCAGTCACGGCTTGCCGGTGGAGTCCATCACCTCAGCCAAGAAGAAGAAGCTGATAGACGTAGCTGCAACGTACCTCCAAGAGCACAACTCGCTGCCCCTTGATTGGAGGATTGACGTCGTGTCTATCTTGATGTCCAGCGGGGGCAGAGTGCAGCAGATGGAATTGATCAAGAGCGCCGTCGAGGAGTGAAGTAATGGCAGCCATCCCCCCGCCCTTGATCGCCATCATAGGGCCAACCGGCGTTGGCAAGACGAGGTATGCCATAGCACTGTGCCAGCGCGTGAGGGGCGAGATAGTGTCCGCCGACTCCCGCCAGATATACAAGGGCCTGGACATCGGCACCGACAAGCCCACCGCCGCACAGCGGTCGATGGTCCCTCACCATCTCGTCGATATCGTTGCCCCGGACGAGCAGTTCACGTTGGCCCAATATCAGGAGAGGGCCTATGATGCGATCGAAGATGTGCTCCATAGAGGTAGGGTACCTTTCCTGGTTGGCGGCACCGGTCTGTACCTTCGTGCGGTGCTGGAGGGCTTTGCCATCCCGCGGGTCGAGCCCAATCCTCGACTGCGACAGCACCTGAAGGAAGAGGCGCGCAGGAAGGGGGCGGCAGTGCTGCATGCTCGACTCGGACAGTTGGACCCAGAGGCGGCTGATGGCATAGATCCTCGCAATGTGCGGAGAGTTATCAGGGCCTTGGAGGTGTACGAGACCACAAAGGAGCGCATCTCTATCCTGCAAGAGCGCAAGGCACCACCGTACAGGATTCTGAAGATCGGCCTGACCATGGAACGCGGGCGACTCTACCGCCGCGTGGATGAGCGCGTGGACAGCATGGTTGAGAGAGGCCTGGTGGCTGAGGTGGAGGGCCTGGAGGCCAGGGGGTACAGCCAGGATCTTCCAGCAATGTCGGGTCTGGGCTATCGCCAAGTCTCGATGTATTTGAGGGGGGAGTTGGGACTGGCAGAGACTGTTCAGAGGATCAAGAGCGAGACCCATCGCTTGGTGAGGCAGCAGTACAAGTGGTTCCGAATGGATGATGAGACCATCCACTGGTTTGATGTATCGAGTGAGCCTGAGGAGAGAATCGAGGCGCTGATCAAGGGGTTCCTTGAGGAATCGCAGTAGGGCTCCATCGTGCGCTTGACGGAGCATCTCCATGAAGCTGGCGGGAAGTCACCCGCTGTGGCCGACAGGACCGGACTCAGTCGTGGCTATGTGACCGCTCTGGTCAGCGCGGCCATCCTGTCGACCACCGCCATCTTCATCCGACACCTTACTCAGTCCTACCGTATGCCTCCCCTGGTGTTGGCCTTCTGGCGAGACGGCTTTGTGACCCTCACTCTATTGTGCGTGCTGGGACTGCTGAGGCCAGTCCTGATACGGGTGAAGCGCCATCACCTGTTCTATCTGATCTTGTACGGCCTCACGCTGGCCATCTTCAATGCGCTGTGGACCCTCGCGGTCTCCTTGATCGGCGCGGCCCTCTCCACCGTTCTCGTCTACTGCTCAGCAGGGTTCACCGCGCTGTTGGGCTGGTGGCTTCTCAAGGAACGCCTGGATGGGATCAAGCTCCTGGCAGTCGCCCTTTGCCTGGGAGGCTGCTTCCTGGTGTCCGGGGCCCTGGACCAGGCAGCCTGGCGTGCTAACCTGGTAGGTGTGGTGGCCGGGACGCTCTCCGGCCTATGCTATTCCATCTACAGCCTGATGGGCCGCTCTGCATCACAGCGTGGCCTGAATCCCTGGACGACCGTACTGTACACTTTCGGCTTTGCCGCACTCTTCTTGATGCTCTTCAACCTGTTGCCAGAGGGTCTCTTGCCTGGCTTCGATACGGGGCCGTCCAACCTCTTGTGGTTGGGTAACGCCCTGGGCGGTTGGGCCATTCTATTCCTGCTGGCGGCAGGACCCACCGTGGCTGGCTTTGGGCTGTACAACGTGAGCCTGGGGTACCTGCCCTCCAGTGTCGCCAATCTGATACTCACCGTGGAGCCGGTCTTCACCGCAGCGCTCGCCTACGTGCTGCTGGGCGAGCGCTTAGGTGGCATGCAGCTTGCTGGCAGCCTGATGATCCTTGCTGGAGTTGTCTACCTGAGGATCCATGAAGGTCGGCTGGCGCGCTAGAAGCTGACCAAGCTGGAGGGCGAGATGGGAGAGCCACGTTCGCAGAGTGAAGGGACCTGGTCCCATCCTGACCTCCCTGCCTCGAAAGCTCTGTGCGTTGACAACATGCGCCGGGCGTGATATGATGGCGACAGGAGTCAACTTCTTGGCCAAGGGGAGAGCGTATGGGCGGGAATAATGTGGTCGAGACTTGTCTGCGGGTCCGCTACGCGGAAACTGATGCCATGGGCATCGTGTATCACACCAACTACATCGTGTGGTTCGAGGTAGGCCGAGGCGAGTTCATGAGGCAGAGGGGCGGCAACTACCGCGAATTCGAGGAGCAAGGCCTGTACCTTCCGGTCACGGCAGTGGACGCCAGATTCCTCGCTCCGGCGCGTTATGACGACGTGGTGGTGGTTCGGACCTCGGTGTCGGAGGCGCGCAGCCGAAGTGTCACTATGTACTACGAGGTGCTGATGCAGGACACCGGGCAGCTTCTGGTCACGGGGCATACGAAGCACCTATGTACGGATCGGGACGGGCGCGTGCGGCGATTCCCGCGAGATCTCGTCGACGCCTTTTCCACAGGGGCGCAGGAGCATGCCTGAGATTCCTGACCTTGAGGTGATCAAGGAGTACCTGGAGGGGGTGCTGCCTGGTCAGCGGATCGAATCGGTGGAGGTGTTACGGCCACTCGTGGTGCGCACACTCGTCCCAGATGATTTCGCCGTGACTCTACAAGGTAACCGGCTCTCCCGCGTCAGGCGGAGGGGGAAGTTCTTGCTTCTTGACCTGGAGAGCGGACACCTGATTGTGGTCAACCCGATGCTGGCGGGACGGTTGTTTTACTGTCCTCCGGACGATCGGCGTCCAGCCAAGACGTTTGTGATCCTCCACCTCTCCAGCGGGATGGATCTACGCTATGTGGACCCCAAGTCGATGGGTAAGATCTACCTGACGCTTGACGAAGGACTTGTCCCTGGCTTCGCCGGGCAGGGTCCTGATGCCCTCGATCCCGCACTAACCGCGAAGCTCTTCCGAGAGCGACTGCTGGGCCGGCGGGGGGAGATCAAGGGTATACTGACCAATCAAGCCGTGCTGGCGGGAATAGGCAACGCCTACGCCGACGAGATCCTCTTCGACGCAGGGCTGTACCCTTTTCGTAAGCGGCCCAGACTATCTCCCGACGAGGTCGAGCGGCTGTACCACTCGATGCGATCGGTGCTCTTCCAGGCCATCACTGTCTTGAGGGAGCGCGTCGGCGACGATATAGACGTCAAGATCAGGGACTTCCTGAGCGTGCACGGCAAGGGTGGATCCCCGTGCCCCCGGTGCGCAACCCCCATCTCTGAGATAACGGCCAGAGGGAGGCTCACCAACTTCTGCCGGACCTGCCAACCGGGCAGGATGACCAAGGGGTGAGGCGTGAAAAGGTCACGGTTTGAGAGGCTGGTTGCGGAAGCTCTGGACAGTCTGCCGCCCGAATTTCAGGAGAAAATGGAAAACGTAGATGTGGCGATCGAGGCCTGGCCCAGCCGCGATGATGTGGAGAGGGCGGGCCTTTCTCCTGACCAGACTCTTTTCGGCTTGTACGAGGGTGTGCCCTTGACTGAGCGCACCACTCGCTACGGGCTGGTATTGCCAGACAAGATCACGATCTATCAAGGACCTATCGAGGCCTACTGTCGCAGTGCGGAGGAGGTTCGTGACAAAGTGCGACAGGTTGTGATGCACGAATTGGGCCATCATTTCGGCATTTCTGACGAACGCCTGCGGGAACTCGGGGTATATTGACTAGAACTCGCTCGCGCTGATGAATCCAGACCTCCCCAACTTCAGCGGTGCTGCCCTTATCCCTACGATGGCCTCCACGATACCGTTCTTGATCACAATACTCTGGCTCTGCGTGCGCCCTGCGTCTGGCTCAGGTCGAGAGCCCTGTTGGCAAGTGGCTGCAAGTTGCCCTCCTCTCGATCGACCAAGGGTGTCGCGACGATTTGACAGCGCTACAACCGTGTGGTAGACTTGTAGAAGTAGCCACTTGTTCTGTCGCGCAGGGAGAATCTGATGCCGCTCTACGAGTACTATTGCGACGACTGTGAGTGCAAGTTCGAGGTGCTGCGCAGTTTCAGCCAGGCCGATGAGCCTGTGTCATGCGTTGAGTGCACTGGCGCTCATACTCGGCGAGCCATCTCCTTGTTCTCGGCCGTGAGCAAAGGCGGCGACGGAGGCGAGAGTAGCCGCTCTCTGACCGGTGGAGGCTGTTCTGGCTGCGCCGCGACCAGTTGCGCTACCTGCGGCACATAGGGCATAGTAGGCCGCTTCGGAAGCTTGGTCAAACCGAGGGCCTGCGTACTGAGTGACGGCGCGATCGCGCCATGAGTAGCGCGATGACCTGACTCGGTCGTCGCGCTTTCTTGTCTCGCTGATACATCGGTTGGCATCGCGGTGTGTCGGACAACAAAGGGAGGTGCCTGATAGGCGCTTGACAAACGAATCACTAGTCAATCTGGTAGCGGAGTTCTCGAGGTCGAGGAGGGTCGCCGGAAACAGGACCCTCCTCGATTTTGATGTGACGGATCTGTTGGACGGCCCGGAGTTGGAGGAGTTCCGGAGACAGACTGGTCTCAGCAAGTCGCCTGTGACCCTGGTATTGCCCAACTTACTCCTGGACACTTCCCCCCAGAAAGAAAGACAGGACCGGGTGGTCGTGGCATTCCTGCATGGCTTTGGGGGTAGCAGAAGTTCTTGGGGCATACGGCAGCCGTCGCTGGGCCGCGAGGGAGGGCTCGTCTCCAATGTCCTGCGCTCGGTAGAGAAGCTGGGGAAAGAGGCCATCGGCGTCGTACTGGCCGGTCTGGGTCAGGACGGCGGGAATGTGGATGCGACTGCGTGCAACCTGGGCCTCACACCCGAACACTATTCGCGGCAGTTGGAATACGTCCTGCGTTGCCTGGACCTATATGACTGTGGCCGGATTGTGGGCATCGGTCATTCCTTTGGCGCAGCCGCGCTGTGGGAGTTCGCCAAGCGCAACTCAGCAGGTGGCTCGGAGTCAACTGATCAGGCAGAAGAGAGGCCGGAACTGTCTGTGGTGTCCATCTCTCCCGTGAGGACCATGACCCAGAGCACGGGACTGAGGCTCGGCTGCCACGTCGCTGGACAGGGTCTTGATCTGTTGGTGCGTCCGCTTCTCCGCCTGTGGCGTTTCTCGAGCGGGAGACTCTGGGACCTGGTAGGTATGGCTTCGGTTCTCAAGGGGCTTGCACGACAGGGGCCGTTTCGGGCGAATCTGGCCGGGATCAAGGGCCTGGTATTGGTGGGGGAACGAGATTGGTTCGCTCGCAGGGGGCTCACTGTCAGCTTGCAGAATGCTGGCTGCGGATGGCCGGTTGCACAACTGGCTGGCCTGGGCCACAACCTCTTGTGGCATCCTGCGACTGTCAGGGCGCTTGTCAGCTACATGCCCACGCTCCTGTAGGGAACGGTTCGAGATACACGCGGCATAGAGTGGCGGGAGTCGTGAGATCGGTGCTGGTGCGCTTGACATGGTGAGCAACCACGGTGCTGCGCCCAACTGACCAGCACCCCGATTCTGGCGGGGCCCCGCAGCATGTCGCGGTCTGTGCTTGACACAGCGTGGCTTGCTTCCATACAATTCCGCAGGACGATAGAGTGTCTCCGTGGTGGCCAGGGCCAGGCCGGCGCAGGGTCTGACGAGCCACCATGGGTTTGACGAGCCACCGTCGGTTTCACATATCCAGCGGGTGGCGAGGACCGTTAGGGGAGGACGCGGGAGTGACCCAGATGAAGCGATCCACAGCAGGAAGAGGACTGTCGTCGCGAACGCGTGATGTCATGTTCGTAACCTCGTTCGCAAGTTGGCTGCTCCGATGATTATCGATTCTCACACCCACGTTGACCGAGTCGGCTGGTACGACCCTCCGGAAACCATCATCCGCTTGATGGATGAAGCCGGCATAGACACGAGCATCATCATGACCTACGGGGAAGCGCCCGATGTGGAGGGATCGATCGAGTACATCGCGGAGGCTGTAAACAAGTACCCCGATCGTCTGATAGGCTACGCCAGGATGCACCCAGGCCGGGGGCTCACAGCGCATCGCCTCTTTGAGAAGGCGATGGAGGAATACGGGTTCAAGGGGCTGAAGCTGCACCCGGTGGGCAATCTCTGCCATCCAGCGGAACCGGAAACTCTGGATATGATCCAGCTAGCCACTCGATACAACGCTCCGGTCCTCTTTCACTGCGGCGACGAGGAACTGACTCTTCCCCTCCAGGTAGCTCAAGCGGCTGAAGCCTGCCCCAACGCGACGATCATACTTGGGCACATGGGCGGTTACTTCCATTGGAAGGATGCCATCCGGGTGGCAGACCGATATCCCAACATCGCTCTTGATACGTCTGCGCTTCCCTATCCTCGAGCGATCAAAGAGGCCGTAGGACGGATCGGCTCGGCACGGGTCTTGTACGCCAGTGACGGCCCGGGCTGCGACCCGCGCATCGAGGTGCACAAGGTCAGACTGGCAGGGCTGGCCTTGGAGGACGAAGATGCCGTTTTCCATCGCAGCATCCAGGCAATCCTCGACCGAGTGAGCGTAGGCGGAGACGGGTGATGATCGTTGATGCCCACGTGTTTCTGGGTTCCTGCCTGTTTGGCTATGGGCAGTCCATCGACGAGATCCTCTCGAGAATGAACCGCTTAGGCATCGATAGAGCAGTTCTCGCTCCGGTCAAGCCGCGAGACTACCACCTCGGCCCCATGAATGATCTGGTGGCTGAGTGCGTTGCACGGCACCCTGCTCGCTTCATGGGTCTCTGTCGTGTGGACCCGTGGCAGGGGCGAGCAGCCATTGCGGAAGTGCGCCGGGGCTTTGAAGAACTCGGCCATTGCGGCCTGTACCTAGATCCGTGGGAGGAGAACTTTCAGGCCAACGATGACATCGTAGTCCCCTTGCTGGAAGAAACCCGGCGCTACGGCCGGCCGGTCGTGGTAAACGCCGGGCACGTGCGCGTATCTCATCCCACTCAGATCTGGGACCTGGCGCGTCGCTTCCCCGATGTCTCCCTGGTGGCCTGCAACGGAGGACAGATCAACATCTGCGGCATGCTCCTCTCAGAGACCAGGCGGATGCTTGAGGCGTGTCCCAACGTCTCTATCGAGACGGCCGGTACGTATCGGGAAGACTTCCTGGAGGAGATCATCACCGAAGTGGGAGAGGAGCGGGTGCTGTTCGCCAGCGGAAGTCCTGTCTACGACCAGGAGTTCGAAATGGCCCGCGTGCGCCTGGCCCATCTCACCGAATCACAGAAGGCACAGGTGTGGAGTGCCAATGCCCTCTCCGTCTTTGGCGTCCCGACCGGGACTGGCTAGTTCGGCGTAATTCCTCGTTCCGACGTCTCTACACCGGGCAGCGAATGTGCGGTGCTGCGTCGGTTGTGCGTGCCTCCGACTGGTCAGGCGTATGACGCATTGATCCTCACCGATTGCTAGCGCCGTGCCTCCTCCGGGCCTGGCGCGGCTGCGCTCGCGAGAGCCGGTGGCTGGAACGCCCCACGTGGACTATAATCGGCGGCGAAGGAGCGCTAGGTTGGGTTTCAGCTTCGACCTGGAGAAGAAGTGTCGGGACACCTGGGCTCGCGTCGGTGTGCTACACACGCCTCATGGCGATGTGCCAACTCCGGTGTTCGCGCCCGTAGGTACCCAGGCCACGGTGAAGACGATGTCACCTCGCGAACTGCAAGAGGTTGGCGCTACCCTGCTCGTAGCCAACACATATCACCTATACCTCCGCCCGGGAGCAGACATCGTGGCCAGGCTTGGCGGGCTTCACAGCTTCATGGGTTGGGAGGGGCCGATCCTGACCGACAGTGGGGGGTTCCAGGTCTTCAGCATGGGTGACCTGCGCGAGATAGACGACGATGGCGTGACTTTCCGATCACACATCGATGGCTCAGAGCACCGTTTGACCCCGGAGAAGAGCATCGCTGTGCAAGAGCAGTTGGGGGCTGACATCGTCATAGCTCTGGACGTGTGCCCACCGTACCCTAGCGACTACGAGTACAACCGCATTGCTCTGGACCGCACACATCGCTGGGCTGAGCGATGTCTTAAGGCCCATACGCGGCAAGATCAGATGATGTTGGGAGTGGTGCAAGGAGGCACATATTCCGATCTGCGGGCGGAAAGCGCCCGGCATCTCGTTTCGCTGGATTTCCCAGGTTACGCCATTGGCGGGCTGAGCGTGGGTGAGCCTAAGGCGATGATGCACGACATGCTGGAGGTGACCATCCCCCTCCTGCCTGAGGGAAAGCCCCGGCATCTGCTTGGTGTGGGGAGCCCGGAAGATCTCTTCCAAGGCGTGGCCAGGGGGATCGACATCTTCGACTGCGCTTTGCCGACTCGAGTGGCTCGCAATGGGACGTTCTTCACCCGAGAAGGACGACTGAACATACGGAATGCTCAGTACAGGGACGATCCGTCACCTGCTCAGGAGCGATGCTCCTGCTACACCTGCCGGACTTTCTCGAGGGGCTATCTGCGCCACCTTGTTATCGGCAGGGAGATACTGGGGCTGCATCTGGCGACTCTGCATAACCTGCATTTCATGTTCGATACTATGCGTGAGATACAGGATGCCATCGTTCGTGGACGTTTTGCGGACCTGAGAGAAGAGTTTCTCGCCAGGTACCAGGTGGCAGACTACAAAGCCGGCACGCACGATCGCCGGGTCTGGCGGAGCAAGTTGGTCCATTCGGGGGGAGAGTCTGCTGGCTAGCGTCCTGCAAGCACTCGTGCTGGGCATTGTGCAAGGCGCCACCGAGTTTCTACCAGTGAGCAGTTCAGGGCACCTTGTGCTGGTCCCTTGGCTCCTGCATTGGGAGAGTATGGGTCTGGCTTTCGGTGCGTTGCTGCATCTGGGAACGCTCGTGGCAGTGGTGGCTTTCTTCTGGCGAGACCTCTGGCAATTGGTCGTGGCCGGACTGCTGAGCGTGAAAGAGCGATCCCTAGCTGGCGACCCCGTCCGAAAGACGGCCTGGCTGATCGTGCTCGGAAGCCTGCCGGCCGCACTGTTGGGGTTCACCTTGGAGGATTTCTTCGAGAGCCTGTTTGGCCGGCCTGTGTGGGTCGGGATCCTTCTCGTGGTGACAGGGACGTTGCTGGCCGCCAGCGAGAGGTGGAGTCGAAGAAAGTTGGAGATGACGGAGCTAGGCTGGGTGGAGGCCTTGGTTGTGGGCCTGGGTCAAGCCGTCGCTATCGCGCCGGGCATATCCCGATCTGGCGCCACGATCAGTGCCGGTCTGTGGCGCGGACTCCGCAGGGAGGCGGCAGCGCGCTTCTCCTTTTTGCTGAGTGTGCCTATCATCCTCGGCGCAGGGCTGTTCGAATTGAAGGACGTCTTTGACGCACCAATGGTGAGCGACTCGCCACTGACCCTCGCGGTGGGCTTTGCCTCAGCCGCAGTCAGCGGGTTCCTGAGCATCAGGTTCCTGCTCAGGTATCTGCAAACACGAAGTCTATATCCTTTCGCCATCTACTGCTGGGCGGGGGGCTTGGTAAGCGTTCTGTTCTCTATCCTGGGGATCCGCTAGGGATCGACGGCGAGCGTGTCTGTCTGAGGTGGCAGCGGGGGATGAGCGTCTTGGTGCTAGTGGCTTGTCGAGTGTGGCAAAATGTGCAATGGGGCCTGCTTATCCTGGCCATCTGTCTTCTGGTGGGGTGCACGGCCGCTGCGGAACCGCATCCCTCTGTGCACCTGGAGATGGCGGGCTCCACCTCCATGGAGTCTCTGTTGGAGGAGCTGGCTGGTGCCTACACCCACCGCTACGATTACGTGAGCATCGATATCCAGGCCAGGGGCACTCGACTGGGTTTGGATGCCTTGCGGGACGGGGAGGTGGACATCGCCCTGGTCTCGCGAGATCTCGCACCTGATGAGCAAGAGGGCCTGGAGGCCGTGGTCATCGCGTACGATGCCATCGCCATTCTGGTGAGCGATCAGAATCTGGTAGACTCATTGACCTCGGACCAACTCAGAGACATTTTCAACGGGAGAATCTTGCTCTGGTCGGAGGTGGGGGGAGAGGAAGCAGACATCCAAGTCCTCAGCCGTGAAGATGGCTCTGGGACGCGAGACGCCTTCGAGGCGGCGATCACGGGTGGAGATCTCGTCACCTCCATGGCTATCGTGGTACCTGGCTCTGGGGCGGTCGGAAAGCTTGTAGCCGAGAATCCGCTGGCCATCGGTTACTCGTCGTCGTCGGGTGTGCCCCTTGGCGCGCGTGCGCTTCCACTTGACGGTGTGGCGCCCGGGCTTGAGGCGGTGGCCCAGGACCGCTATCCTCTGATCCGTCGCTTCATTCTTGCCACTCAGAAGAACGCCGACGAGGAAGTGGAGGCATTCGTGGATTTCGTCCTCGGTCCCGCCGGACAGGTTATCGTTGGCAAGCGGTTCGGTCGAGCCAGATAGTGTCTGTGTGAGGGTTGACCATGGCAACAGAAAGAGTTCTGGTGGTCGATGATGCCCACGGGGTGATCGATTTTCTTTCGGACTATGTGCTTCGCCCCAACGGCTACGATGTTCTCTCTGCAGTGGACGGCGAAGGTGGGTTGTCACTGGCCATGAGCGCAAGGCCCGACCTGATCATACTCGACCTGGAGATGCCGAGGATGTCGGGCATGGAGGTCTTGGAGGCTCTGAACAGGGAAGGAGTTGACATACCGGTCATCGTTATCACCTTCCATGGCTCGGAGACGATTGCCGCGCAGACGTTCAGGCTCGGGGTGAAGAACTACATCACTAAGCCATTCAAGATGGAGGAAATCCTAGAGGCCATCGAACATGCTCTTCACGAGTCGCGGCTAAAGAAGGAGAGGGCCGACCTGGTCAAGCGACTCCAGCAGGCCAACAAGGAACTGGAACGCCGCATCAAGGAGTTCAATATCCTACACGGCATTGGTCAAGCCATGAACTCGCTGCTTCGGCTGGATGATCTGCTGAAGCGGGCGGTTGAGGCCGCCGTGTACGTGACCGGTGCGCAAGACGGTGTTCTGCATCTGTTGGACAAGGATACCGGGGGACTGGTCATTGGGGCCCGCCAGGAGGCGGGGGGCGAAGGCCCTGGCGTCCCTAGCGTGGAGATAGCGGAAGCACAGCTGCAAGAGGTGATCGAGAGCGGGAAGGCGAGGGTTTTGAAAGGACCTGCCCAGACAATGGCGGAGGGATCCGAACCCGAGGAAGGGATAGCTAGTGTCCTCGTCGTGCCGCTCAAGCTGCGCGGCGAGGCCATGGGCACGCTCAGTGTCAGCAGCACTGAGCGTGACAGAGAGTACTCGACCAACGACAAATACCTGTTGAGTGTGTTGGCCGACTACGTCGCCATTGGCGTGGAGAATGCGCGGCTCTACGAGAGCGTGCAGCGACGGGCCGAGGAGCTCGGCCTGCTGAATGAGGTGGGTCAGGCCCTTTCCTCTATGCTGGACTTGGAGCAGGCCCTGACCCTGGTCATGGAGCGCATCAACTCCATACTCAAGGTGGAGGCAGGCTCCTTGCTCCTCGTTGACGAGGAGGCGGGCGAGCTGGTGTTTCAGATTGCGCTGGGCCAGAAGAGTGAACAGGTCAAACCGCTGCGTCTGCGAATCGGTCAGGGGATTGCCGGACGCGTGGCCGAGACCGGGCAGTCGCTTCTGATTGCCAGCGTGGGTCGGGGTCCTGGTGAAGCCACTGCCATCGACATATCCACTGACTTCCTTGCCAGGTCGGTCCTCTGCGTCCCTATGGTCGCCCGGGGAGACACGATAGGAGTGATTGAGGTCATCAACAAGGTGGATGGCACATTCACGGACGATGATCGTAACCTACTGATCTCCATCGCGAACTACGCAGCCGTGGCCATAGACAACGCACGACTGTTCCGCAGGTTCCAATCGTCCTCTACGGAGTGAGGCCGCAAGTCTGGCAAGAGCCGCCGACGCCGCGCTCGACGGCTAACCCCCCTGGTGTTCCGCAACCACCACGAGCTTCGCATCCCCTCGGCAGCCGTGATCCTTGGGCTTCACCCTGCCGCGAGCGCAACTCTTTTTCTTCGGGCCCTCCGAGCTAGTGAGGAGGAGTACCGGCGTTCTTCCGGGGGCAGTCCGGGCTGTGGTGGCTCGGAGATGCGCTATCGGTCGAAGTAGATGCTCTTGCCCGTCGCCGACAGAGGGATACCGACGACCACGTCGGCGTCGATGAGGCCCATTTCCCTGGCGACAGGCCCAATACGGTACATGATGCGATTGTCAGCGTTGAGCAGGCTGGCCGTCTTCACGGCGGAGCCGATAGCGATGCCCAGGTCGAGCATGCGGAGACAGCATTGTGGGCCCGAGAACTCTCCGTCGTAGGTGTTGGGTGTGATGCATTTCTCGGCCCCGCAGGCGCCGCAATTGAGTCCCAAAGGCTTGCCCTCTTTCACGCCGATGAGCAGCACGGCCTCCGAACGGATGACGTTGTTCCCATCCCGGTCGAAGAGATCCTTGCCGGTCCTCAAGCCAAACTCGATCATCTTCTGCCCAAGGGTCTTCAGGGTGTCACCTTCAAGGATCTCGGTGGCTATGAAATCGTCTCCCCTTCCCTTGGGGGCAGTGTGTGCGGAGAGGGCCATCAACTCCGCAACTGTGCGCAATTGGCTCACAGCGAAGCCTCCTTTCTCCTAGTGCGATTCGTCATCAGGCAGCATCCTTATGGCGTGCAATCTGTACCGGGCCGGAATGCCCGGTGTTCGGCACACGTGACTCACCGTGGCACAGCCAAGACGGGCAGGGCCACGCTGGAGCTCTGGCGTGCTACTGGAAGGTGAATCCTCCCCTAGGGAGTCCACAATTGTACTCGCGCCGCCACAGGCAGATGGTCCGAGGCCAGAGACGGGATGACCTCTGTGGAGACCACGGTGATGTCAGTCGACACGAAGATGTAGTCTATGGTCTCCTGGGGAGCATCGGCTGGCGACGTATACCCTGTTCCGGTCCCCGCCAGGGCGAAGGAATCCTCGAATTGCTCCAGAACTCGTCCTATCTCGTGCGAGTCCGGATGGGCGTTGAAGTCTCCCACGAGCACCTTGGGCGCCGGGGCATCAGCGGTGTAAGCCAGGAGTTCATCCAACTGGCGTTCCCGCTCTTGAGTGTTGAGCCCCAGGTGTACGGAGAAGAACGTGAGCGTCTGCTCGCCCAGATCAATCGTCGTCTCCAGGCAAGATCGCTGCTGCTCGGCGCTGGAAAGGAGGTAGCGCTTCTGCTGGATAATGGGATACCTGCTCAGGACCGCCACGCCGTAGGTGCTGCCCCACGATGGACCGTACGCACTATGCATGTTCAGGCTCCGGGATAGCCACAGTACCTGGTCGACCGATAGGCTGGGAACACGGCCGGCGTCCGCTTCCTGGAGGCCGACGATGTCGGGGTCCGCTCGCACGATGGTAGATGCGATTTCCTCCATGTCCATCTTGTTGTCCATGCCGAAGCTCTGATGCAGATTGTAGGTCATTAGCGTGAGGGAGCTTGGCTCGGCGGGCTGAGGGTTGACCATGGGCTGGAGGGCCACGCCGATCAGGGCCAGGACGACTGGCAGCGCAGCGACAGAACGTTCCAACCAGGAGACCTCGGAAGGCCACGAATCGGCCAAGTGGAATATCGACGCAGCGACGAAACTGGTTGCGGCGAGGAAGACACCAGCCATCAAGAAGGCCACGGGTTCGGTGCCCCGAAACAAGTCAAAGGTGTAGGCGTAGGCGAAGCTGAGCGTCAACACGAAGGTGAGGAGAAAGGCCGTCACCAGGCTGAGACACAGGCCAACGCCCATCACAGTTGACGTCTTCCACGGGAAAACGTGAGAAGAGGCGAAATGGAACAGCAGCCGCAGGTCCAGGATTACGCAGACCTGTCCAACTAGAATGAGGGTCCCAGAGAGCCAGCCGTCGTACCACATGAAAACTGCCATCGCCGCGAGGATCACCAGGTTCTGGAGCACGACAGCGGGTCGACTGTGAAGGCCCTTGAAGCGAGGAAGGAGCAACCCGATAACCGTCGCCCCAGGTATCAAGATGGCCATCAAGTCATAGTTCACGTTGATCCAGCGCGAGACCGTGCTGGCGTGCATGAAGAGGTTGTATTCCAGGAAGAGCAGCGGCCCAAAACCGCACAGCACCAGAACTCCCGCCCAGGAAGGCACAGGCTTCAGTTCCCTCTGCCCGTGGGCGACTCCGGTGCTCCGCTGAGCGAGATATGTTGACAGAATAGCGACCGTGGATAGGGATAGCTGGATGGGTAGCCACCCGGTCCGCAGGCTCAAGTCTGCTGAAGTGCCGATGGCGCGGATCGCCATGTCATAAGCCAGGGCGAGAGCGAGGCCGGACACGAGATACCCCCGCAGGTTCCTTGGGGCGTGTGAGGGGTGGTATTGCTCGAAGTAAGCCGGCACGAAGAGCCCGTACAGAGCAATGGTGGCACAACTGGCGATCGCTTCTATTCCGAAAGGGAGGCCAGCGCTCAGAAAGGGCCGGGCCAGCGATACGCCTATAGCAGACGCCAGGGCAATGCCCCTCATGCTCGCGACTCTGCGTAGCAAAGGCAGGGTGAGTGGGGCGAGCAGACTGAGCAGCATGATCATGGCCACCAGTAGCCCGGAAAGGTCCACGGGCTCGGAGAAGAGCGCTGCCCAAACGACGAGGTACACCTGTGCGAAGTAGAGGCGCAGTGCTTCCAGGAAGAAAAGGCTGACCAGAAGAGGGCTCAGCAGAGAGGCCAGAGTTGGTATGAGTCTGTCTGTCGAGCGAGTCTGGCTGGATGGAGGGTTCATCATCTTCGCCAACCTTGCGCGGGCAGTCCTCGGCTTTGTACCCTGCCCTTTGTGCGATTATAGCACCGACAAGCTTCGCTTACCATCCTGTATCGTTCTTTGCAGGAGTGAGGAATCCGCGTACAATCGCCTTGGGGCAGCGGCATCGGCGCCGGCTGTGCCTGGGTGGATACACGGATCCGAGTGAGGCGCAAAGTGCGGACACAGGAAGCAGGCGGGACTGCCTCCGGAAGACTTGAAGAGAACATGCTGGACTGGGGAGCTTCTCTCGTGGGTTTTGCCGATCTTGGGGGAGTGATGCCCCCCATCTCCCTGAAGTGGCCCAGGGCAGTCTCCATCGCTGTGGCTCTAGACCCTCACATTATCGACGAAGTGCGAGACGGGCCCACCGCTGAGTACTACGGGGAGTACAACCGGGTCAATCGGGCGCTCAACGAGATCGCAGGACGGACTGCCGAGGCTATCTTCGGCCTAGGCTATCATGCGGAGCCATTCCCGGCAACGCCGCCGGGGAGCGCACAGGGAGATGAATGGACCAGGACTCTCAGCGTCGCCCTTCAGCACAAGACCGCGGCTACCCGGGCGGGCCTGGGGTGGATAGGGAAGAACGCGCTTCTGGTCACGCCGCGCCTGGGTCCTCGCATCAGGCTGGCCACGGTCCTCACCGATATGCCGCTGCCGGCTGGAGACCCGGTCACAACAGGGCGGTGTGGCAAGTGTATCGCCTGCGCTCGTTTGTGTCCTGCTGAGGCCATCAAGGGTGTGGAGTTGGAGGCTGGTCTGGAGCGGGACGTGCTGGTTGACGCCTGGTCCTGCTGGGAGACGGCGCGCCGTCTGCTTCGCGAACGCGTTGGCGCGAACAACGCGGTGTGTGGCGTCTGTGTGGCGGTGTGTCCGGTAGGAAAGGCACAGACAGGGGACGAAGACCGAGAGTCCGCCCTCGCTCTCTGAGTTCCTTTGCCAGAAGCTCTTCATCACCATCGGGACAAAGGCAAGCATCTCGGGTCTCCACACCTCGCCACCGCAAAGCTGGCGCTCCGCGGACCGTAGCGACCCCCGCCCCTGGGTCTCAAGGGGCGGCCTTGGCAGCTATGGGCAGGTACACGTGAAAGCGGCTGAGCGATTGGTAAGCCGCCAGGACGTCGAGCCGACCGTTCCCGTAGTCGTTGTCTGGTCCCACCGGGCCGCGGTTGACGGTAGAGTTGATGAGCACGGTTTCCTGCTCGGTCACTGTTGGATTCGGATAGGCGCTCAGCAGCAGGGCCATCGCGCCGGCCACGTGGGGTGCGAGAGAGTGGGGCCTGGACCGTCGGTACATCCGGGCCCCGGATGGTCTCATCCAAGGCAATGCGGAGCACCTCTGGGCGCGCGGCGAGTTCGCCTATGGCCTCTGGGGTGCCACTCAAGGACAAGCCATTGAAGATTCAGAAGTAGGTGAGCTGTCCCACCTGCCCGTTGGCCCGCAGTGAGTTTAGCAGAGGCCTGAGTGAGCGCTGGCTGGCTTCCGCTTGGGCCTGCAAGGCACGGATTACCCTCTCGAGCCGCGGGGCGCGGGCCAGGCCCGGTGGAGTCTCCAGATTGGCTTGCTCCCTCAGGGTCACAACCACGGCCACCTTCTTGTCTGGTTCCACCGAGGCCAGGGCGTCGCAGACCTGGGCGCCCAGTTTTCCGCGCTGTCGACGGGGCAAGGCTGACTCAGGTCAGGCGTCTGTCGCGTGACGCCTGCTGCATCGGCGACGGAAATCCCCAGGACCAGCACCATGGCCCCTGCCGCGAGAACTAACGCCACGCACTCGTCGACAGTATCATCGCTACTGCTACTGGCTGTCCCCCACAACCACCGGTGTCTGGTCACTCCCCTGGGTCATTCGTGGCGCAACACCGGCGGCAGAAACAGGAGGGATACTACGGGGTCGGTGTCGGGGCACTGTGCTGGAACCGGCTGGTCCGCTGTGTGGTGTGGCACACCGTACAGTCACGCAACGTACCTATCTGCGCTTGCATGTTGACGAACTTGATGGCATCGTTCGGTTCTCTACTGGGCGCAATGGCATGGGGGCTATCATGACAGGCGGCACAGTAGATGTTGGAGTGCCCCTGGGACATACGATACAACGCCTGAGTCTGCGGGTAGCCGCCACCGTGGCAGGTGTCATTATCGCAGCGGGGCTCGTTGAGCCAGGGATTGGGGTTCTGGGAGACTTCCTGCATGTCGCCGTGACAGTCCAGGCAGTTCATGCCCATATTCTGGGACATGACGTCACGCAGACACTGGGTCTGTGGCCCTGGATGACAATTGTAGCAGCCCTCCGTGTCGGGTGTGATATCGGGTAGGCCGGCGTGATGCTTGTGCATGGCGTTGGACAGGCTGCTGACAGACGGCACACCCGGAGCTCCCAGAGCATTGGACGCGTGGCATTCGGCGCAGAGCACGGGCCGGCGCGAAGGATCCATGAGAGGACCGGTTTGGCCGGCGGGATACGTGCTCTGGCTCAGGTAGTCATGGATGGAGAGGATGTTCGTTTCGACACCGCCGGTGGGAGCAATGGGATAGCTGGTGGTGGCGTCCCCGGTGTCGCTGTGACAGGAATCGCAGTTCATCTCGGTGGACACCGGTGCGACGACGGTGTTGCGCACCAGTTCTGTACCGGAGGCGACGTCCCAGACGACGATGGTAGCCAGCTGGTATGGATATGCGCTCGCGGGGTCACTGTCTCGGTACTGGGTAAGGGGGATGCCTTTGGCCACAAAGTGGTCGCCGTCCGAATCCATACTGCCGGACAACCCTTTGCCCGTCAAGCCGATGTCTGGGGGCAAAGGTGCCGGCAGATCAAAGATTTGCTGGGCATAAGCCCAGAAGTTGGACTTGGGTTCTGTCGAGAAGGTATTGTCTTCAAAGGCATACGTGACCGTGATGCCACTAGTGATGATCTGGGGCGGATCGCCCACTCGCACGACCTGGGCCCACAGAGTGTTGAAAGGGGGCAGCACGGCCAGGTCTTGAAAGTCAGGATTGTAGCAGTGCATCCCCAGGTCGTTCCAGGCCAGGACGACGTAATCCCTGGCAGCCTTCGTCGGGACTGGCGGAGCGGCAGGCACTGCTCTGCGCGATGCGCCAACCCACAAGATGCTGACGCCAACAACTGCGGCGGCCAACAACAAGATACCCAATGCAAGCCATTTGACGCCCTTCACTCTCATCATGCTAGGTCCTTCTGCTTGGATCGGGGGTCCCATCCCCATGGGTCTGCCATGGAAACAGGGCAACCGCGCGACAGAATAGCCGCTACTGTGCAATCAGATGTTCCAGGCGCAGATCGCCGATCACCAATGTCACCCTGCTGCCGGGGTTGATCGCGCTCTGAGCATTGGGATAGAGCAGGTAGTTGACACGCCCGGCCTGCAAGTCAGGCACGTCAGACCGCGGGCTGAGCTTGAGGGCGATGCCGCTATCCTCGGCGACCGGACCGGCAGGTTACCGGGCTCCGGCTTTGTCGCCGCTTTGTCCACATCGACTACCTGGAAGCGGAAGTCGATCAGTCCGCCCTCGGCGGTCACCCCGAGCAGCGTCACGCGGATGCCAGAACGTTCCTCGACCGCGGCCGCACTGCTGGCGGACAACACAGGTGTCTGTGCGGCCTGGCGCGCCTGCGGAGGAGCAGACAGGCCCCCCTAAGGCGCCGTGCGGGTGCTGCGCTATCTCTCAGTCTATTTGCGCCTTCCTCATGGCGTGTTCTCGACCAGATACGGCAGCGGTACTCGCCGCTCTGGGTGTGCCGAGAGGGGCCGCAACCTGGCGGCCCCTCTCGGCACTAGCGGTGTCAGTGTACTAGGTTGTTCGCAGCCACCGCACGCTGCGCCCACCGTCCATCGGGGTGAACCTGGTGGCCTTCGGGTCGACCCTGCTGTCCACCAGGTTGGGCCACGGACGCCTATGGAGCAACTGTGAATTGAACGACGTTGGAGGGAGTACTCTTCACCTCCAGGGTGCGGTAGCCGGGCACCCCCACATAGCCGACTTTGTTGAACGCGATCACCTGGTAGAAGTAATCGCCCGGTGGGATGGCAGAATCTGTGTATGTGGTCACGTCGGCAGGTACAGTTGCCAGGTCGTCCCATCCCAGCCCACTATCTCTCTGCACCACGAAGCTGGTCTCGTTCAAGGAATTGTCCGTCCAGTCCAACTGAACGCTGTCAGTGAACGGCAGCGTCGTAGTGATCAGATTGGTCGGCGCGATCGGCGGCTGGGCCACCGAGACGGGCCGCATCATGTCCATCTCTTCGTGGCTCAGGATGTGGCAGTGCCACATGTACTCCCAGCCGAAGTTCGTCACTGTGTTGGTGATCGGAAGGGTCGGGTTGCCGTTCGCATCCGTGCTGTTGAACATCGCATCCGAGCCGAGCGGCATCATGGGGTTGAGTGGCCGGACGCTGTTCGGCAGGTCGAACGGCACCCAAGGAATGACGGGCCTCAGGGCCACGATGGTGTCCTCCAGCGGGCTGATCCTGAGCGTGTCTTTCCAGCCGAGCTCGTTGGCATCGGGCGGGCGGATGATGCCGTCCCACCCGACCCGGTTGATCAACTGCACGTCGTACAGGTGGAAGTGGATGGGGTGCGTGTCCACCCCGTTGTGCGTGATCTTCCAGATCTGCGTCCCGTCGTTGGTCACGGAGATCGGAGTCACCGCCGTGAGAGCCTGTGGCAGATTGGTCGCGTCGATCAGCTCGCTGGGCGGGTTCACGAAGGGGTAGAGGATTAGGTTCTGCTGGACCCCCGCCTCCGTCAGCGGCACCTCGAGACCGAGATTGCCGGCCATGCGGCCGTATTCCTTGTCGAAGGCTTCGCCCATCTCGTCCTGGATGGCCTTGGGCTCGAGCGTCATGGTCATCACCTGGGTCGAGAGCGTGTTGAACGTAAACGAGCGGTCGGTGATCCTCACGAAGCCGTCCCGAGGGCCGCTATTTTGGAACGTGGTGCCGTAGGCCGAGTTGTACGCTCCCTGCCCGACGATGATCGGGTGCTGCCCGTTCTCGAACACGCCCAGTCCGCCCAGGCTCTCGGTTTTGAATGCCGTCTCGAGCGCGGCAAGGTTGAAGGCCGTGGCCGGGGCGGTGTTTGCCACCACGATCTGCATAACGGTGCGGATGTTCGGGCCGTAGCCGGGGAGCGTCGAAGGCGCGCCGCCCGTATCAATCAGGTCTGCATTGCCGGTGTAGTAGTCATAGCGCGGGTCGCGGGCCGGGAAAGCTGCCGGGGCGTCGTTATAGAGGATCAGCGTCTTGCCGGCAAACGCCGAGAAGTCCACGATGACGTCCGCCCGCTCAGCCGGGGCGATCAGCAGCGAGTGCTTGTCCACGTTGCCGGCGTTGAACACCGTCGGGTCGGTCACCCAGGTGATCGGCTGGGGCGGAATGACGACCGGCGCGGGCAGGAAGCCGCCCTCGGTGCCGATCTGGATCCAGTCCGGGCCGGCGGTCGCCATGTCCGGCGTGGGGAACACGCCGGCGGGATCTGCCAGCGCGGCCTCTACTTCCGCCGCGTTCAGCCGCACCTCCGTGCACACGACCCCGGTGCTCTCCGCCACAGGGGCGGGATTCGCCGCGTCGCACACGACGCCGTTCGCATCGACGGCCTGGTAGAAGTGGAGGTTGAAGAAGCGGTCACTGGCCGCGTTCAGGAAGCGCAGCCGGTAGGACTTGGGCTCCACCATAACCGTCGGGTAGGCCGTGCCGTTGACCACCGGCGTATCGTTGAAGGCCTCCATGCCCATGGAGTTGTAGGGCGTACCCGGCATCAGCGGAGGCTCGCACCACTGCACGTTGGGATCGTTGGGATCGCAGTTCGTGTCGTAGTAGGGGTTAGCGACAGGCGGGTAGAGGATCGTCGTGGGCGGCCAGAACCAGGGTCCGTAGGCCCAGCGGCCGAACATGTTGACGCCGGAGCTGTCGCCCGGGTTCTGGGCCGGCGAGTAGACGTGCGGGTACCACAGGTTGCCCGCGCCGCCCCAGCGGGTCATGTCCCAGGTCTCGTCGGACACGGCGAGCTGCTCCATGCTCGGTACAAAGGTCTTGTCCTGGACAACCAGCGGGATCGTGTCGGCGTCGCCGGGGATGAGCCCGCTGGTGAGCAGCGCCTGCTCGGTGTCATCGGTGATGATGTAGGGTGCGGCCTCGCCCGCTAAGACGTTCAAGCGGGTGATGCCCCAAGAGTGGTCGTGGTAGAACATAAGGCGGGCGCTCTGCTGATTGGTGTAGTAGAACGTCATGCACCCGTCATCGGGGTCTCCGCAGTCACTCATGTCGGGCACGTTCTGCACGCTGACGCCCTCCGGGTACGAGGTGTTCTCGCCCGCTGGCGTGATCCACTGGTGCGGCGTGCCGTCGCTGATCCACGGCGAGATGCCGCCGTGCAGGTGCAGGGTGGCGCGGTTCTCGGCGTAGCAACGGGGGTCCTTGGGAACCATGCCGCACATCGGGAGCGTCGGCGTCATCTCTTCCATCGTGGGCATTAGGGGCCCCATGCCGGAACCCATGACCGTAACGTCGGTCGGGATGAACAGGTCGCCGTCGATCTCGGTCGGGAGCAGGTTTCGGAACAGGATGCGCACGGGCCTGTCCTTGGTGGCGTAGATCACCGGCCCCAGGTAGTGGGGCGGGGTCACCCCCGTGTATCCGAGGTCCGGGCCCTTGGTTCCGTCAAGGAGGTCGTTGGCCAGCGGAACGTCGCCGCCCAGCTGGACGTAGCCGCGCAGCAGCGTGCCCGGCAGGTCCGAATGCATCTTCTCCCGGTACTGCACCACCGCAATCTCGTAGTAATCCGAGCCATCGTAGGTGGTGATGTCCGGCACTGCGACCGGGATGTACTGGCCGAGGTTGTTAGCACCGGCCGGATCCAGGCCAGGCAGGCCATCGACGAACTTGCGGATGCCGCCGATGATCGGCGGCGTGGGCGTCGTCCCGGTGCCGAAGGCGAGTGGGAAGTAAGCCCTAGGCGATAGAAAAGGGGACAGCAGGAGATACCCAGGCAGCGGGCTGTTGGCGTAGTTCGGGTGTTTGAAGTAGTGCGGCGCGGCGCCGGGCATGGCCATCTGCGCGGCTCCCACCTCCGAAACGGAGAGGCCGGCCGCCTCGGCGCGGTCGGCGGCAGCCTGCCGGTCGTCGTGTGTGATTCGTTGGTCCTCCTTCTCCCTCCATTTGGCCAACTTTTCTTCATAATATTCCGGCCCTTGGCCCTGTGCGAGCGCAGGCCCGCTTGCACTCAGCACAAGGGAAATGAGCATCAAGACCGCCAGCAACCGAGTCAGCAATTCGCGTGTACGCATGGCATTTCTCCTTTTCCTGATAGAATGAATCGTCGTGCAGCCGCGTACAGATTCGTAGACCTCATGGTTGGCTGGGTCATGCTCACCTCCTGGGAGCGCATGGTTGGGGCTCTTGCGGAAAGCACCCCGATCGAGCCGCTTCTGGCCCGGTGCACTGCGGGACGCGCCAGGTGTAGCATACCGGACTCCTTGGAACCGACCTGGCCCGTTTGATCACGATACCCCCCCCGTGTCAAATATCACTTCTGTCTCAGCACCAGACCTCTCTTTCATGACCTGGCGCCAGCTTCCATCACCAGCTCGGTGAACGCCGGGTCACCGCTGAACGGCCAGCGACAATCGCCGGGGCTCACACTCGTGTAATAAACGCGAAAGCGCCGCTCTTCCCCGCCTGAGGGAAGCGGCGCTCACTCTGTCCGTGCAACCCCCGTTGTCTCCAGACCAAGATGCGACACGACGACGGATGAATGCCGGGGAGATGCTTCCCGATACCGGCGGAGTGTCTATGCGAATGGTCTGACTATCTCGTATTGTTGAGTATTATATACCATAATTGAATGGCTGTCAAGTATCTGGCCCAAGAATGTCATTTGCAGTTCAAAAGTGGACACCTATACTCCGTTCCCTCAATATGCTTCAGGAGGGAACCACGGGTCAAGTTCACAAGGGTTTCTCGGATGAGCAGGTCGGCTTCCTGCTCTAGGCGTACTGCCAGGGCTTGATGACCGGAGTTGAAGTGCAAGAAGTGCTTGTCATAGGCGAGTCCCGCTTCTTCTCCCTGTGGCGAGAGTACCATTGCGGCTCGGGAGCTTTCACCGTCCGCTATCGACGCCCCACCTCCATGCGCATCTCGCCCGAGGCAGAAGCTGCCATTGAACCTGAGACCAGAAGTGAAGGCTATGATCCACAGATGAGTCGTTCACTTGCTGTATCCATGATATAGGGAATCCGCTTCCAGCACATCAGCCTTTCGTTCAGTTCTCATCCTGTACGAATGTCTAGTTTCTCGTTGGCACATTCACACCAAGGGAGCTTCGGCGTGAGAAAGCTCTGCTAGACGATCCCGAGTTGCCCATCTCAAGTTACAGCTATTCGGCCCTGCGCGATCGGCTTAAGAAGCAGGGTATTGAGATCCCCCTCAACACCATCATCGACGGGGCAGAAAGCTCGGCTGTCACCAGCCCTCCAGGAAGAAGAAAGCCCATGAGCGTGAAGTCTTGACCGCTTCCCCGGGCGCTTTGATCCAGCATGACGGCTCTCACCACCTATGGTCGCCCTTCGCCAAGGAGGAATGGACGCTGATCACCTCCATCGATGATTACAGCCCCAAGCTCCTTTTCGCCGATTTCTTCCCCGCGGAAACCACCTGGGCGCATATCCAGGCTAGCCAGACCTTGATCCAGACCTTTGGAGTGCCTTTGCACTTCTACGTCGACTCCCTGCGCCTCTTCCGCTTCGTCCAGGGGAGAGACAGCTTCTGGCGCAAGCATGTCCTCCAGACCGACGACGCCGACACCCAATGGGGCAAGACGATGTCCCTCCTGGGTGTGGAGGTCACCTTCGCCCTCTCGCCCCAGGCTAGAGGCAAGGTGGAGAGGCCCTACCACTGGTTACAAGACCGCATCGTCCGCACGTGTGCCCTGGAAGGGCTCGGTCAGCTGGAAGAGGTGCGACGCGTCCTGCGCGAAGAGGTCGATCGCTACAACAATCACCAGGTCCACTCCATAACCCGGGAGATCCCCAGCTTGCGCTTCGACAAGGCCATCGCCGAAGGCAATAGCCTCTTTCGCTCCTTCTCCCTGCCCAAACCCTACACCTCGCCCAAGGGCGTCTTCTGTCTGCGTGAGTCGAGAATGGTGGACTCATATCGTCGCATCTCGCTCTTCGGCCACCAAATCCGGATGCCCCGCGTCCCGCCGCATGAAGAAGTGGCCATCCACATGATCCCCGACATCGACAAGCAGGTGATGGAGCTTCAGCTCTGGTGGAATGAGAAAATGGTCCACTCCCTACGCCTGCCACTGCATGGCTTCAGAGTCCACTTTTGAAGTGAAAAGTGTCGACTTTTCAGCTGCTCGTAACAGGTTTCCGCGTAAGCGGTGTCCAGTCTCGATGTTTGCCGACTGCCACCGAACTGCCCTTGGAGCGAGCAGCCGTTCAGGGCGAGGTCTGCGGGTCAGTGTGTCCGGTAGGAAAGGCACAGAGAGGGGACTAAGACCGAGAGTCCGCCCTCGCTCTCTGAGTTCCTTTGTCAGAAACTCTTCATCACCATCGGCACAAAGGCAAGCATCTCGGGTCTCCAGACCTCGCCACCGTGAGCCAAGTTGAGCATGCCAACGTAGGACTGATCCGGGAACTCCGTAGCCGACTCATCCCGGCAGGGCCGGCAGTCACTGCACTCGGCGAGGGCATCGAGGCGCACCTAATCCCAGTGGGCGCAGCCTGAGGTGCGTCACTCCTCCCGCGCGCCGCTGTAGTAGCTAGCGACGGAGTGCATGTGCCGGCCTGCAATCCCGAGCGTGCCAGGAGCCTTGCGGCCAGCATTGCCGATTCCGTTCTCCACCGTTTGTGTGCATTCGCTTCAGCCTCGGGACTGGTAGTGCCAGACTCCAGCTCAGAGAGTTGAGCGGCAAGAGGTTGAGACGAGTCCTATGGGGACTCAGCCAACAGGGCACGGTGGCTGTGGGGTGGGCGATCCAAGGGCAGCTGCGACGTCGCGTCTCCACACCCTCGCGGCGAAGGGTCTTGCCCGTGCCTGCCACCTGTGCCATAATTGCCCGGACCAGCAGGGAGTAGACCTCAAAGAGGGAGCGGCCATGAAAACGACCTCGCTGAATGGCACCTGGCACATACTGCCCGTTGACGAGTTCAGAGACCGGTACCCAGAGGAAGGGTGGCTGGAAATTGAGGTCCCGGGCCACTGGCAGCAGCACGAGGGCTTGCAGTCCTATGTGGGCAAGGTCGTCTACCGCACGAGTTTTCCTTTTAGGCGCGCCCCAGGCAAGAGGTACCGGCTGCGGTTGAACGGGGTGTTCTACCGGTCAACCGTCCATCTGAACGGGCGCCGCCTGGGCGACAACGAGGGGTACTTCTTCCCTCAGGAGTACGAAGTCACCGGCATCCTCAGCGGCAACAATACGCTCTTGGTGGAAGTGGACTGCCCGGATGAAGAGGACAAGGCCAGAAAGACGATGATCACCGGGGTGTTCTCGCATTGGGACGCCATGGACCCGGAGGCAAATCCGGGCGGAATCTGGCTTCCGGTAGAGATAGTGGGATCTGGCGAGGTCTGCATCAAGGAGAGCCGGCTGAGCGTAGAGAGTGCAAGCGGGGAATTGGCCCGCATTGACGCTCGCGTGGTGCTCGACTCCCGGTCGCCGGCGTCAGCGTCGCTGCGTGTCGTGTTCTCGCCTCACAACTTCGACGGCGACGCACAGGTCTTTCACAAGGACGTTGAGCTTTCTGCCGGCTCCAACGTGGTCGCTGTGCCCCTGTTTCTGGAGAAGCCTCGGCTGTGGTGGACCCACGATCAGGGGTTTCCCCACCTGTATCGTGTGACGGTGGAAGTCAGAAGTGTGGAGAGCAAGAGTCCGTCGGACAGGGTGGAGTTCAACTATGGCGTACGCACCTTCGAGATGCGGGACTGGACCGCCTACCTGAATGGCCATCGCATGTTCATCAAGGGCAACAACTATGGCCCTGGCGACACCAGGATTGCCACCATGGATTACGAACGCTGCCGGGGCGACGTGGCGTTGGCCAGGGATGCCCACATGAACATGCTGCGCCTGCACGCCCACGTTGATCACCCTGCCTTCTATGAAGCTGCTGATGAGTTGGGGATGCTGATATGGCAGGATTTTCCCCTACAGTGGAACTATTCCAAGGAGATCCTGCCCGAGGCGCTTCGCCAGGTGGAATTGATGGTGCGACAGCTCTACAACCATCCGTCGGTTGTGATCTGGTGTACCCACAACGAGCCAGGCATCCAGCCAGAGCCAAACGGCCGTCGCTGGTGGTGGGTGGCCAAGACGCTGTTCTCACTCCAGTTCTACAACTGGAACAGGGACCGGATGGATGGCCAACTGAAACGCAGGGTCGAAGAACTCGACGGCACTCGCTTTGTGGTGCGCTCTTCTGGGGAGTGGCGCCTGCCGGTGCTCCGGCAGGGGACGGACAGCCACCTGTACTACGGTTGGTACCGTCCACAAGATCCCGTAGCGAAATTGGAGGGCATGGCCAGGCGCCTGAGGTTCGTGACCGAGTTCGGTGCGCAGAGCTTTCCCAACTACGAGAGCAGCATACGGTTCATGGACAGCGAGCTCTCACTGGTGGACTGGGACCGTCTGGAGAAGCGACACAGCCTCCAACGAGAGATCATGGACCGGTGGCTGGATCTCGGCTCTTTCCAGGACCTACAGGAACTCATCGACGCCAGCCAGGAATACCAGACGGCTCTCAACAGATCCTACACTGATCGCCTGAGATGCCAGAAATACCGGCCGGTGGGCGGGGTGTTGGCCTTCTGCTTCCACGATCCCAACCCGGCGGTCCAGTGGTCGGTGTTAGACTACTGGCGGGTTCCAAAGCGCTCCTACTATCACATGCAGCGTGCTTTCCACCCGCAGTATGTCTTCGCGCTGCTGGAGGGTCGGGAGTTCGCTGTGGGCAAAGAGATCCCGGTGCCCATCTACGTCGTGAACGACAGTCCAGAAGACTACGACGAGGTGGCGGTCAGCGTCGAAATCTTGAGCGCACATGGCGAGAGAACCACCCACGCTGAATTCTCATCTGCGCTCCCAGCAGACTCCGAAGCCGAACTTGTAAGATTGCTTCACTTGCGCTTCAGAGAACCTGGCGAGAGGCTACTACGATTGCGGCTGGGGTACGGCGGCGAGGAGTTTGAGAACGAATACCCGTTGCTCATCACTCCTGCCTAGTGGCCGCCACAACCTTCTCGCGCGCCCACTCAACGTTGATGATCTTCCCTCGTCAGAGTCAGCTGAGTCCCTTCAGTTGTTCGAGGATCATTTCGTTGCTGGGTCGGTCGCTGGACGACTGGCCCACGTACGCCCATCGGATGGTCCCCTCCGTGTCGATCAAGAAGACGGAGGGCGTAGCCAGGGAGTCGCCCAAGAGGTTGTAGACCCCGTACTGGTCCACGACCCTGTGCTCGACGTCCGAGAGTATTGGATACTGGATCTCCAGCAACTCGGAGACGTGCCTCCCGATGGCGGCGTCCTCCACGCTGACGGCCAGTATCTCGGCGCTAACTTCCTCGAACTGCGAATAGTCTTCCTGCAACTGCCCGAGTTGCGTCCTGCAGGGGCCTCAACCGCCGGTTCTGTAGAACAGAAGAACAACGTTCTTCTGGCCTCGATAGTCCGATAGCGTAACCGCATCGCCCCCCACCGAAGGTAGCGTGAAGTCCGGCGCGGGCTCTCCGGCTGCTGGTATGAGCGAGCCTGGTTCCTCACTGCGCGATGGCGTTGAGGTGGACGCAGATCGAGGCGTGGGGGTCGGAATGGGTCCAGGAGTTTGGGTAGGTGTGGGGGTCGGTGAGGTTCTGTTCACAGCCGCCACGTTGTAGGTCACCAGGATGGCTGCACACACGATGAGCATGAGCACGGGGATCACAACTCTCTTTGCGTTCATCATAGCTCCTGCTTGCCCGGTAGTGGTCGACTGGCTCCGGGCCATGGCGTATCCATGGTCCTTGTTCCAGCGGGTGGCTCCGAGGCTGTCTGCCAGACGCTGCTTGACCGGACGCGCAGCGGAAGACCACGGGGCAGGGCCGCGCCGAGTACCACCACCGACGGGCCTGGGTTCGAATGTCGTCCAAGAACGGATACCACGGCTTGGTTGTTTCTCGGGCTCGGAGGCCTACACATGGGCTATACCTTGGCTGCCTCTCCTGGCGTTCGATGCCAGGTGGATGCAGATCATATCATCTGGCCGACCGATTGGCAAGGAGTCGGTTCGCCCGTAGAATCCCTCCAGGTGTGAGGTAAGACGATGCAAGCGCTCATCCTGGCAGGTGGTGAGGGAAAGCGTATGCGGCGCGTCACAGCGCATGTACCCAAGCCGCTGCTCTACCTGCCTGGGGGCACGCTGCTGGAACATCAGTTGGCGCTGCTATCAGAGCTGGCAGTCACCCACGTGTTCGTCATCACCAGACACCGACACAGGGACGTGAGCCACGCTTTGAAGGGCTTACAGACCGTCACGCCAGTGCAGCAGAAACCTCCTTTCACCCTACTCGGCGCTTTGGCCTCCGCAGAGGGACTCGTCACAGAGCCGTTCATCGTGATCCACGGAGACAACTACTTCTCCCATGACCTGGGGTACCTTGCCGGAGAGGCAGTTTGTGTTCACGGCGGTTCCTGGCCGGAGGCCGTCTTTGCGACGGATGAGGAGGGTTCTTCCGCCGATGTGGCTGGGCGACTGGCATCCACAGGGTGCTACGTGCTGTCGCCTCGCGTCTTCGGCGTGGTGAGAGAGTTTGTGGACCACGATGATCTGCGCTCACTGACAGCGGCGCTTCTGGAATCTGGTGCAGTGGTGCGGGCTGTGCGCCTTCAGGGATGGCGCACAAACATAAACGAGCTGAGGGATCTGCTCGCGGTGAGTCGCCTTGTGCTGGAGCAGTGGTCAGACACCTTTCACACGCCCGCGGCCCAAGAGGGATACCGCCGGACAACAGAGTACTCGGGCGGGGAGTGCGGCATCTGGGTCTCACACGAGGCCAGGATAAGTCGCTCCGATCTTGGTCCGTCAGTCGTCGTGGGACCGCAAGCGACGGTGCGTGGCTGCGTTCTTCGGAACGCCATTGTGTTCCCAGGTACCGAGATCGAGGGGGAGAGGGTGGCAGATGGGATTGTGATTCCTACGCCTGATGGACCTCTCGTGCTAGCGCCTGACCGCGACGTAGACCGCGGTCAAGAGAGCGAGGCTGAGGAAGAACCAACCCAGCTCCCGCCATCCGCTGATGAGTAGGAGCACGCCAGACAGCAGAAAACCGGCAAAGGCGATAATCTCCACCAGGCGGCTGACGGATCGCTCCAGACGTCCAACGAGCTTGTCCAGTTCTCTCGTGGGAGCTACCCGTACCTCCAGTTCACCTCGAGTGCCCTCGCTCAAGAATTGTTCCAGCTCTCGAGGTAGCCGCCACAGCAACGTAGCAAGCCCCTGTACTTCCTTGATTGCCCGGTCAGTGAGGCTCTCCTCAGCCAGTTCCATGGCCACGAGCTGCTTTATGTAAGGCTCGGCGACGGCAAAGCCGTTGAAGTCTGGGTCAAGGCCGGCGCAGAGGCCCTCAAGTATGCCAAGGGCGCGCGCCAGGAGGACAAAATCGATGGGGATTTGGAACGGGAATTCGTAGATGATATCGCGCAGTTCATAGGCCATGGCCAGCATCTCGTCGACGTGCATGCTGGCAAATTCGCGTACAGAGAGCCCATAGTAGCGGTCTATCAGGATGTACATGGCCCTCTCCAAAGGGCGAGTGTCGGTACCCGGGAGAATGAAGCCCAGTTTCTGCATGTCGCCGACGGCGGCTGGGACGTCTCTATTGAAGGCGTGGATGGCCAGGTCTCGCAGACGGGTCTTGTCCTCTGGTCGTATACGGCCCATCATGCCGAAGTCCACGAAGGTGATAACGAATTCCCTACCCATCGATCCGTCTTCGGGCGGGCTCCCCCGCGGCGCAACGAAGAGATTGCCGGGGTGGGGATCGGCGTGGAAGAAGCCATCGATGAGCATCTGTTGTACATACGTGCCGAAGACCCTGTCGGCAACCTCCGTCCGATCAACTTGGGCGGCAGTCAGGGCATCGTAGTCCGTGATCTTGATGGCGTCTGCCCGCTGCAGGGTGAGGACCCGCCTACTCGTGTGTGACCAGTAGGGACACGGCACGAGGATGTGTGGGTTCTCCGCGAAGTTTGCGTGCAGCTCTTCGGCGTTGCGCCCTTCGGCGATGTAGTCCAGTTCGCCGCGGGTGACCCGGCTGAACTCATCCAGAAGTGCATCCAGGTTCACCCTCCGACGCAAGGCGGGGTACCACTTGATGAGGCCAAGTGCCCATCTCACCGCCGCCAGGTCTGTGGCCACGAGTTCCTCTATCTCTGGCCTCTGCACCTTGACTATCACCGGATCCCCATCGGGCAGCCAGGCGTAGTACGTCTGCCCCAGCGACGCTCCTGACTGGGGTTCCTCAACGAAGCGCTGGAAGAGCTGCTCGATGGGTGCTCCAAACTCTTGTTCGACTAGCTTCTTGATGGGGGGGAAGGGGTCGGGGGGGACCTCGTCCTGGAGAGCTGCTAGCTCTCTAGTGATTTCGGGCGGCATCACATCAGCGCGGGAGCTGAGGAACTGGCCAAGCTTGATCAGCACCCCACCCATCTCCACCGCCAGCTGACGAAAGTCCGCCGCCCAGCGACGTCGTCGTTCGGCTGCCCTTCGCTGAGCCAGACCTCTGAACAGGAATCGCCCCAGGACGATCTCCCACAAGAGGAGGGATAGGAGCAGGCGCGAGAGAAAGAGAACGATGCGCAGATAGCGCCGGCGGCGGATTCTCATGCTTCTCGGCTCAGGGGTAGAGACGATGCAGCATGCGTGGGAACGGGATCGTCTCCCGGATGTGCTCCGAACCGCAGATCCAGGCTACCGTGCGTTCAATGCCCAGGCCGAACCCGGAGTGAGGCGTTGAGCCGTAGCGGCGCAGGTCCAGGTACCACCGGAACGCATCCTCGGGCAGATGGTGTTCCCTGATGCGCCGCAGGAGAAGGTCGTAGTCAGCGATGCGTTGTCCGCCGCCCACTATCTCCCCGTATCCTTCGGGGGCGAGGCAGTCGACGGACAGCGAGAGTTCTGGCCTGTCAGGATCGGGCTCCATGTAGAAGGCCTTGCATTGGGTGGGAAAACGGTGGACGAGCACCGGTCTGTTCCATTCTTCGGCGAGTGCGGTTTCGTCGGGAGACCCGAAGTCGCTACCCCACTCGAACTCCAAGCCCTTCTTGCGCAGGATCCCCACCGCTTCGTCATAGGTCACACGAGGGAAAGGGCGTTCCACCTTCTTAAGCAGAGTGGTGTCTCTTTCGAGGACTTCCAGCTGTGCTTTCTGCTTGTCCAGAACGGTCTGCACGATGTAGGTGACGAAGCCCTCGGCCAGCTCCATACAATCGTCCAGATCAGCGAAGGCCATCTCGGGCTCGACCATCCAGAACTCCAAGAGGTGACGCCTGGTCTTCGATTTCTCGGCGCGGAACGTGGGTCCGAAGCAGTATACCTTGCCCAGCGAGGCGATGGCGGCCTCGCTATAGAGTTGGCCGCTTTGAGCCAGATACGCGGATTCGCCAAAGTAGTCTGTCTCGAAGAGCGTGCTAGTTCCTTCACAGGCAGCTGGAGTCAAGATGGGTGTGTCCACGAGGACAAAGCCATTGCTGTCAAAGTAGTCGCGACAGGCGCGTATGACCTCGGCCCGTATCTTCAGGATGGCATGCTGTCGAGCTGAGCGCAGCCAGAGGTGGCGGTGGTCCATCAGGAAGCCCACCCCATGCTCCTTCGGAGTGATGGGGTAGGGGTCTGCGAGTTGGAGGATCTCGAAATCTGTCACCGACAGTTCGTAGCCGCCAGGAGCCCTTTGATCGGCTCTCACGGTACCCTTGACCACGATGGATGACTCCTGGGTGACCTGCTGTGCCGCCTCGAACGCCTCAGGAGAGAGGCTATCCTGGAATGCCACTGCCTGGAGGACGCCTGTGCCGTCGCGCACCAGCAGAAACTGGAGCTTTCCCTTGTCGGTCTTGTTGTACAGCCAACCCTTGATGATCGCCTCTTGGCCGTCGTGTTGGCCTATGGTGTCCACATGCGCTCTCACTGCCACTGTCATGCCTCCCCGACGACGATTATAGCAGATGGGTTGACTCGACAGCAAGCTGTGGAGGCTCTGGAGCGCGAAAAGGGCGGTATTGGGTTCGGACCGCCTGAGGGCATGCAGAGGACGGGACGAAGCGGATGTTCGAACGGGTGCTTCCGGGGCAGAAGGAAACCCTTCTCGAGGCTGTTCTACCCGGATTCTGCTAACCCGGCGGTGCGGGAGGCGCCTTGGTCCTGAACCTAGCCGGCAGCAAACGCTTCAACAAGGCGATGTCCTCTGGGGAGAAGGTGCCTGTCACAACCAGGAACCCCACATAGGTCGCTAGTGCCAGGGGGATCAGCAGCAAGAAGGTGAGGTCCCGCATGATCCAGATCAGGGCCCCGGTGACCAGTGTGCTGAGCAGAGGCCGCCATGCCAGACCCACCCAGGGGATCGAGGAGAGATGCTTTCGCACTCCGTAGTAGAAGGGCAGCAGAAGCACGATCTCCGACACAATCGTGGTCACCGCCGCGGCCTGGTAGCTGAACCTTGGAATGAGCAGTAGATTGGCCACGAGATTGAAGCCCGCACCGACGACGAAAGCTCCAGTGAGGAAACGTTGCTTATCGATGGCGATGAGCACGTACTGTGTGATGCTGTTGATGAAGCCAAACGGTATTGACCAGATGACGAGGCGCAAGGCGATGGCTGCATGGGGCAGGTACGCCTGTCCACCGACGATGAGGATGATCAAGTCGGCGTAGAAGGTAGTCAGGAGGGCCACGGGGAGGCTGACGATGATCAGCACCTTCAACGAGGTGATGTATGTGCGGACCAGCGCCTCTCTGGCCTCGCTGGCGTACCGAGACATGAGGGGAAAGATGGCCACCGTAAAGGTTGAGGGGATGATGTTCAGTGCGTCGAGGAAGCGATACGCCGTGGTGTACCAGCCGACCACGGTATCCCCTTTCATGGGCTGTAGCAGTGTCACGTCGACACGCCAGAAGAAGTTGGCCAGCAAGTGATTGATCATCAACGGGTACGAGGTACCCACCATCTCTCGGTTGAACCGTGCATCGAACTCCAGCCGCGGACGGAGAACCAGGCGCACCAGGAGGTACAAGAGTATCAAGGCAGTGACGATGTTGGTGACGATAGCCACGGCTGCCAAGCCAATGATGCCAAAGCCCATCAGCAAGACGACTACGCCCAGGCTGACTCTGATAATCGTGGTAACGGTGGTAATGGCCGCGGGATATTCCATCTTCTCGAAGGCCAGGAAAACGGAAGTGAGAGCAGCCGAAATGCTGCCTGGGATCAGACTCAGGGTCAGAAGAAGGATGGTCGCGGTGGTGTCATCCGCCAGCGCAAAGAGGCGACGCCAGGCCAGAAGGAACAGGATGAGGACGGGCGTGAGGACCAGCAAGATGATCAGCCGCAGGATCGCAGTGTTGCTGAGGTAGCGGTTCGTCTGAGTGTGATCCCTGGAGACCTCTCTGGTGAGCAAGGTGTTCAGCCCGAAGTTGGACAGGATCTCCAGGAACACGAACACGACCACGGCGAAACCGTATTTCCCTGCCCCCTCGGGCCCCAGAATGCGGAGCATCAACATGGCGAAAGCGGTGTCTATGATCTTATTGAGCAAGGAGGTGGTCATGGGGGTCATGCTGTTCTTGACCACACGCTTGATGACGGGGTCCTCCTCCCGTTCCCGATATAGACGCCCCCACAGCCAGAATCCTGCCACGGAGAGGACAACGACCAGGGCCATGAAGCTGGCGTAGATGCCCAGTTTGAAGGACATCGGGCTGTATCGGAAGCGAACTACGTTGAGCCCTGGACTGAGATGTACGGCCCGGAAGTTCTGGTTGGCCCTGAAGATCTGGAGTTCCTGTTCGCTTCCGTCGTCGAGTTGGAGGAAGGCTTTCCACCCGGGGAAGTAGCTGTCGGCCAGCACAAGCCAGCCTGCCTGGGTCATCCCCACTTCGACGGTGACGTCATTGAGGTCGTACTCTTTGAATCGAACCTCCGGCGTATGACCGCCCTGGGCGGGAGCGGCGGTGGACAGGTACTCTTGGGGAGGGGTTTCACTCAGGAGGACACGTTCTCTCGGATCGAGCGTTTGCAGTGCCTGGAGTAGTGAGCCCTCGTCCTCCATCACTTCAGCGCCGTAGACGATGAAGGCGCGCGGCAGGTAGTCGTCGTTGCGATAGATGCGCACCTCATCGTCGTAGACGAGGGTGTAGCCGGGGTTTGGAATGTGCTGGGTGGAGATCACGTACTTGACGTTGAGGAGATCCAGGAGAGGGGAATCGAGGGAATCGTACCGGTACAGTGGAGCGATGCGATTGTAGATTAGCTCTCCCTGGTTCTCGATGAGCCCCATAAGGTCCGCATACTGCTTGGGGATAATGGAATCATATCCCCTGATGTCTTGCAGGCGGTAGTACATCCCCACGTTGGGGTTGAGGGTCTTCTCGCCGGGTGCATTGAAGGAGGTTAGGCGATACAGCTCATCGTCGGTCTCAAGAAACTCCACAGAAGGGGGTGTCAACTCTCCAAGGCGAATGTCTGCCGCAGGGTTGAATCCTCGCGCGACAACCATTAGGTCCAGGACGAGAACGGTAATGGCCAGCGGCTTCCAAAGCTGATGAGCGCGCAAGGGACCGGGCAACCTGAAGGGACAGTGGCTCACCAGCAATACCGCCCCCGAAGCCATGAGGAACAAACTGAAGAGGAATAGGTTTCGCCACTGGTATGAGAGAAACGCCTGACCGTCGGGGAAGGATTGTCTGGCAAGGTCCGAACTGGCCAGCAAGCCATCGCCTAGCGTGATGAAGGGGCCAGGCACGCGCAAGACCAACAGCAGCAACGCCAGACCTGTAGCCCCCACCGCCGAAGCCAGCCATCCAAGGGCGCGGGGAGCATGGGTTCGGAGCCGGGAACCCTCTGCTGCTCTGACGCTCTGGCCCAGAGCCTCCACTCCCAACCCTGCCAGTACAGCCATACTCACGGCGAAGGGGAACACCCATCGGAATGGCGTGTGGAGCTGGCTGTAACCCGGCAGCAAGTAGTAGAGAAGAGCATAGAGCGGGAAGCCAAAACTCAGCAGGAAAGAGAGCACTGCCAGAGATGAGAAGATCCACACGTATCGTCCCCTTCGTCGGATGACGGCCACCACGGCGAGAAGAATTGGCAGAAGCCCTACGTAGCTGCCAGCCTCTACGTAGTTCTTGATGCCCCAGAAAATGGTGTTCGTCGGTTGTCCGTAGGCGTTGTGTGTGATAGGGGTCCATTGGCGAGTCACCACATCGAAGTAGCCGTGGTGGCTGGGATTTCCGAAGAAGTCGGGGACGAAGAAGGTGATCACCTGGCGCAAGGGATACGCCCAGCCGATGATCTCCTGGTAGCTTGCAGAGCCCTGTCGGAAATTGACTCTTGCCAACTCCAGGAAGGGAACGAGCTGGACGGCTCCCAGGCACACTCCCAGGACTACCATGCCCCCCAGGGTCAGGGCGACCAGTGCAGCCTGCCGCAGTGCCCTCGTGCGCCACCACAGGATACCCAGGCGACAGGCGGCGTAGAAGGAGGTAACCATGACCACGTAATAGGACATCTCCGCGTGCCCTGCCAGGAACTGTATCCCCAGAGCGAGCGCGCCACCGAGGGCGTAGGGAATGAGGAGATTGTGCGACGTGCCAGCCTCCTGGCTCTTGATGGCGAGTTCCGTCATGGCAAGTATGAGGGGGAGCCACGTTGCCGCGGCGATAACCATAGGAAAGTCGACGCTCACGATCATGAAGAGGCTCAGAGCATACGTGACTCCAGCGGCGGTCGCACCGAGCCTGCCGATGCCTAGCTTGCGCACGAAGAAGTGCATCAGCAACGCGGCAAGGAACAGGTGCAGTACGATGAACCAGCCGTACGCGCGGGGGACAGGCAGAACGTAGAATAAGACACTGAATGGATAGAGCGCCGAATGCTGGCCGGCTGCTAGGAACGGGACCCCAGCGAAGAGGTAGGGGTTCCACAAGGGTGCCTCGCCATTGCGTAGAGCCTCGACAATGAAAGTCTTCCAGGCGTAGTTCTCGAGGAGCAGGTCGCTCAGGAGCTCGTTGTGGGGAAGGCCGACATCCATGCTTTCAGCGAAGGTCTGCCACGGCTGGAAGGCATAGAGATTGTCGAAAGGAATGAGGCTTCTGTCGCCGATGGTGACGGGCCAGAAGAGAAGTAGTGGGAGCGCGAGGAAGAAGAGGACGACCAGGACGTCCTTGAGTCTCTCCCTGCGGATCAACTACCGACCTCGTCTGATGAACGGCTCTTGCCGCCCCGGTAGCGCCATTTCATCTGCCAGACACGCCACATCGCTTCCAGGACGATGCGCCAACTCATCTTGGAGAGCCCCATGGAACGGTCCTCGAAGTAGATGGGAATCTCGCCTAGGGTGAGCCCCTTGGTTTGGCACGCGTACGCGACCTCTATCTGAAAGGCGTAACCCTCCGAACGGATTTGATCAAGGTCCAATGCCAGGATAGCGTCCCGTCGGAAGCACCTGAACCCTCCGGTGGCGTCGTGTATCCGTAGTCCGGTGATCAACCGGGCATAGGCGTTCCCTCCCCAACTGAGAAAGCGGCGCCAGGGACTCCACTGCTCGTCGATTCTACCGTCCGCGACATAACGTGACCCGATAACCACGTCGCATTCGCGTATCTTCTCCAAGAAGGCCGGCACGTAGGACGGAGAGTGGGAGAAATCGGCGTCCATCTGGATCACGTAGTCCGCACCGGAATCCAAGGCGTAGCGGAACCCTGTCAGGTACGCCGTGCCGAGGCCCATCTTCCCCTGGCGATGTATCACGTGCACTCGATCAGCATAGTGCGCTGCCAGATCGTCCGCTATCTGGCCGGTTCCATCAGGAGAGTCGTCATCAATGACCAGGATTTCCAGACCATCTACCCCCAAGGTCATGAGCTCTGCCACGATCTGAACGACATTCTCGGCCTCGTTGTAGGTAGGCATGACTACTGTGGTTCTCATAGTCTGGGCACCGCTCCCGTTTCTTACCGCGGTCATTATAGTGGCTAGGTATGCCGAGTGCAAGAGTTTCGGCCTAATCTCAAAGGGGTGTCCGTTGAGGGTCAACAATGCAAGGCATGGTGCTTTTGGAAGACCAGCCGGTTCTTGGACTAGCGCTCTGGGATGCTTCGAAGGTGGCCGCTGTCAGCTGCAATGGCAGGCTGTCACGGCGACGCACTGCGTGCGGCCGATAGAAGGGGTCTTGGGAGTCCGGGGAGACCACGTAGGGGAACGCCCCTAGCATGAATTGAGACGGATTTGCGCAATGGGGGTAGATACGCTATAATTGTTATTGAGGATCCCAGCTGTCCGGGATCGGTTTTGCCACGGTCATGCGGCGAGAACAGCAGGAAGAATAGGAGGTTTGCCATGTTCAGAGAAAGGATCGCACAACACTACGCTCGACTAGGAAGGAACCAGAAGAGGATCGCCGACTTCCTGACCAAGGAGTACCGGGAGGCAGCCTTCATGAACGGTTCAGCGCTCTCCCAGCGTCTCGATGTGGATCCTGCTACGGTCACGAGGTTCGCTCAGCGGCTGGGCTACGCGGGATACCCAGAGCTGCAACGTGAGGTCCAGGAGCTGGTGAAAGAGGAGCTCAAGGCGGCCTACGGATAGAGCCCTCGCGAGGCATACGGAGACACGCACATGCACAACCCAGGACGGGACCGCCCCTGGCGGGTAAGGCACGGGGAGGTGGTGATTCGAGCGGGATGAGGTCGCATCGAGGTTGTCGCCGATAGTGGTTAGCGTTGTCGATTGTCTGGATGGGGTCCAAAGCACGGATGGGGGACCAAGGCTGGCCTCTCCACGGCTGGGCCCGATACCGGCATTCACCGCGGCCGATTCCCCTCCCCAGCGACCCAGTTGACCGGGCTCACCCAACCGACTGTGACCCGAAAACGGGCTGCACGAACGGCAATCTGTTCTGACGAGCTCGGAGCGCCTGACCGTGACTCGGGACCTTCAGCCGGCCAATCCAATGATCGCTGCTCAGCGGCTAGATGGTAGCCGCCAAGCGGCGATCTTCTGCGTGTGCAGGCTGTCGATGCCGGCGGCACATTGCCGGTCAGCATACGTCGCACCGTGCCCGGTATCAGAACGGACGATGCAGCAGTGGAGGAGTACATACCGGGCGGGCGAGGGGTGCCCCACCCTGGGCTATCGACGGGTGGGGGCGCCTCGGTCCGCTGTTACGCTCGTGACCGCTGGCACGGGACCCAGGAATGCCTCCTCGATCGACATTGCTGGGGAGGTTACCGCGTCGAGCCTGTAGGTCATTGACAGGAATGGAACGCTGCAATAAAATCCGGACGAAGGGGCAGCGCGGTGGGTGAGAAAGGAGTTCGTTCGAATGACTGACCAGAGGGTTCGAAGACTGGCGGAAATCCTCGTGGATTCCTGCACTGAGGTTGGTGAGGGTGAAACTGTCCTGCTTCGATCGTACAGCGACCTCGCAAAACCGCTGGTGGTGGAGATCTATCGACGCCTGGTTCAGAGGGAAGCCGGAGAAATCATCACTGATATTCAACTGGAGGAATTCAGAGAAGTCTTGCTGGGCAACGCTTCTGACGGGCGCTTGGGCATGTTTCCTTCCTTGGGTATGCATCTGGCCGAGCATACTGACGTGTACATCCAGATACTTGCCCCGGCGAACACCAAGATGCTCAGTGGCTTCGACCCGGCACGACTAGCCCGTTGGCGCACAGCGGACGCCAGGGTCCGAGCCTATTTGACCGACAACACGCGCTGGGTGGTCGCACTATACCCTACCCCGGGTGGTGCTCAGGATGCCGAGATGTCTTTGCAGCAGTTCGAAGAGTTCGTGTACAGCGCCGTGGATCAGGACTGGTCCCAGTTCGCTCGGGATCAACAGCGCCTGAGAGACTTGCTCCAAACGGGCAGTGAAGTCGCGATCAGAGGAGAGGAGACCGACCTCAAGATGAGTGTTAAGGGGCGCACCTTCGTCAGCGCTGATGGCAAGGTGAACATGCCCGACGGAGAGGTATTCACAGGGCCGGTGGAGGACAGTATTGAAGGACACATCCTGTTCAGCTATCCTGCCATCTATCCGGCGTTTGGCGGCCGTGAGGTTGAAGGGGTGCGTCTGTGGTTCGAGGGCGGCAGAGTGGTGAAAGCCACTGCTGCCAAGGGGGAAGACTACTTGCTGGCCATGCTGGACATGGACGGCGGGTCCAGGCATCTTGGGGAACTCGGCTTTGGAAACAACTACAGCATAGATCGCTTCATCAAGAACATCCTGTTCGACGAGAAGATAGGGGGAACTGTCCATTTGGCTCTGGGCAGAGGTTATCTGGAGACGGGCAGCAAGAATGAATCGGCATTGCACTGGGATATGATAAAGGACCTGCGTGTTGGCGGGGAGATCTACCTCGACGGCACGCTCGTTCAGAAAGACGGCCGTTGGATCTACTGAGCCTGAAGGGGATCCCGAGTTGATGAGGCGCGGGGCGCGCGTTCTGTCTCGAATCCTGTTTTTGTGTGCCATCTTCTCTTCGGTGGTGCCCCATCCTGTTCATGCACAAGGAGTGTCGGTTGACGACATCATGAGCCTGATGACGGTCGAGGAGCGGGTGGGACAGATATTCATGGTCGACTTCACGGGAGCAGACACTTCCGAGCAGAGCAAGATCGCGGAGCTGATTCTGGACTACAAGGTCGGTTCCATCCTCATCACGGAATCTGGGGGCAACTTCGATAATCACGGGGAGAAGCCCTTGGCGCATCAGGTGTCTCAGCTTGCCAACGAACTGCAGAGGCTGGCCTATCAGGCCAGTAGCCGCACCGTTGACGGGGCAGAGGTCTTCGTGCCACTCTTCATCGCCGTGGAGCAGGAAGGGAACGGGTATCCGCACAGTCAGCTGCGCAGTGGCTTCACCCCTGTACTCAGCAACATGGCCATCGGTGCATCATGGAGTGACGAGAACGCTCGTGCCACCGGCGCCGTCGTGGGCCAGGAGTTGGAATCTGTGGGAGTCAATATGCTCCTGGGACCGGTGGTCGATGTCCTGGACACGCCAAGATCTGGTGAGCGAGGTGATCTTGGTGTGCGCGTGTATGGGGGCAGCCCGTACTGGGTGGGCAAGCTGGCGCGGTCGTACGTGAGGGGCGTGCATCAAGGGAGTGACGGAAGAGTGGTTACGATAGCCAAGCATTTTCCAGGTCACGGAGCGAGCGGTCGCGACCCTGAGAGTGAGGTAGCGACTATCAACAAGACACTTGAAGAGATGCGGATTTCTGAACTTGTGCCCTTCGCCGCGGTCACGTCCTACCGCCCCGATGATCCCTTGGGGACCACGGATGGCCTTTTGGTTGGTCATATCAGGTGCCTGGCCTTTCAGGAGAATATGCGGTTCTTCAGCGATCCGCTTACGCTGGACGAGCGCGGGCTGGGCCTGGCCATGGCTCTGCCCGAGTTCGCTAATTGGCGTTCCACACGCTTGCTCGTGGCCGACTTTCTGGGGGCGGACGCCATCAAGGAGCATCTGGATGTCGAGCGGGCAGGATTTCCTCATTTACGGATCGCCCGAGAGGCTTTGATGGCAGGCAACGACATCCTCCCCCTGGTTCAGTTCTCCTTGTCCGGTGATTGGGAGGCCGATGCATTCCCGAGAATGGTGGAGACGGTAAGGTACTTCCAGGATCGGTACAGGTCCGATCCAGCGTTTCGCCCGTGGGTGGACAAATCAGTGACGAAGATACTGCAAGCCAAGCTTGACTTGTACGGGAGCCTGTCTCTCGAGCAGGTGCTGGTTGATGCCGATGCTGCAGCGGCCACGGTCGGCCAGGGGGCAGAGTCGGTTAGACAGATGGCGGATGAGGCGGTGACTCTGCTATACCCTCACCGGGACGAGCTGCGAGCACGTATGCCACGGGCGCCGACTCCGGATGATGACATCCTCATTGTCCAGTGTCTCGCGGCTTGCTACCCCAGTGAGGCGGCGGCTCCGGAGGCCCTCCAGAGCACCCTGATCCGTCTCTATGGTCCGGAAGGCACAGGGCAGGTGAGTCCGGACAAGGTCCATACGGTCGGCTTCGCGCAGATCACGGAGTGGTTGGCCGGCAGCCTTCCGGGGGCGGAAGCAGAGTCGATGGAGCAGCACTTCCAAGAAGCTGAGTGGATTATCTTCGCTGTTCCCGAGTATGACCCTGATGATTTCCCGGCCTCAGGGGCCGTGAAGGATCTTCTGCAGGCCAGGGAGCAGTACTTGACCGGAAAGACGGTAGTGGCCATCGCCTACGATGCTCCATACCACCTTGACAGTGCCAATGTTGCCAAGCTTGCCGCATACTATGCAGTGTACGGGAAGGTGGGGCCCTGCGTTGAGGCTTCCCTCGGGCCGCTGTTCGAGATGGAGTTCGCTGCTACCGGAGCTGCTCCAGTTGATGTCCCCGGCGTTGACTACCAACTAACCTCCGCTTTGCAGCCAGCAGCTGGACAGGCTTTCGGGCTGGAGAGGCTTTCTCCCCCGTCTAACCAGCCCCTCTACGTTGGCGGAGAGGGGCTGGTGGTTCGCACTGGGGTGATTGTGGATCGGAATGGCAATACCGTGCCTGATGGCACGAAAGTGGAGTTCAGAGGCGATTATGTGGGGGGAGACGTCTTTGTCGAACCTCAACTGGTCACAGACACCGTTGGTGGAGTGGCGGGCGCGCGCTTCGTGTTGGGTGCGCCCGCTCCCGCGGGTTTGCTGCAAGTCAGCGCGGAGAGCGGAGAGGCGGTGTCGGACTCACTGATCGTACGTGTGGTCCTTCCGGTGACGCCGTTTCCCACCTTCACCCCAACCGCCACAGCAACCGCCACCCCTGCACCCACCGTCACTCCCGTGCCTGCAACCCCGACGAAGGTTGTGCCCACGCCCACACCAGCGGCACCCCCTTCGCGACTGGCAAGTCGCCCAGTCGACTGGCTCGATTTCCTAATACTGGCCGGAGGCGCGGTCCTGGGCAATGTCTTGGGCGTCCGCGTGCGCCGGGGACGGCGCGGGGGCTGGGAGCGAGAGGTGCAGCTGATCCTCTATGGGGTAGCACTGGCATTGGTGGGCTACATTATGTACGGGCTTGGGCTCCTCAACCCGACGTCCATCATGGGTTTGCAGGGAGCGGCCCCGAAGGCAGCCCTGTTCCTTCTCAGCGTGCTCCTTGCATTCTTGCCAAGCGGAGCGGTGTGGCTTAGAGGTGGGTAGCGTCCCCGGGTGCTGTGCAGTGGTTAGAAGATGGGTTGTGGGTGCAGGATGGTCAGCGCCAGAGCCAAGAAGAGAAGGACAAGAACGCCCACCGACAGCCACTTGTGGGGCAGGAGGCTCGACCAGACCAGGGCCAGACCGCTCTGAGTTCTCCTGCTGACGGAGAGGTTCCTGGCCATCGTCAGGTCTCGCATCAGCTCATACACGCTTTGATACCTGTCATCAGGCCTCAAGGCCATGGCCTTAAGGACGAGGTACTCAGTGAGAGGGGACACTCGTGGGTTGAGTGCACGCGGGTTGCTCAGACTCTCCGGGTCGACGAAACGCTGCTGGGCATTCGCTGGTGCGCGACCAGTCAGAAGGTGGTACAGAGTCGCGCCCAGAGAGTAAACATCCGATCGAACGTCGGTGCGGGCCGAGCCGCCCCCGTATTGCTCCAAAGGGGCATATGTGGGCGTGCCCAGAGCGTGCACCAACGTGATCGTCCGTGGGTCGTTGGCATCAATGAACTTGACCAAGCCGAAGTCGACGAGCTTGACTGCATTGGTCGGCATCAGCTTCACGTTAGCTGGCTTAACGTCACGGTGAATGATGGGAGGATCCTGGCCGTGGAGGTATGTCAGGGCATCGCATATCTGGTGGGCCCACTCCAGGACCTGGCTCTCTGGGAGGGTCTGGCCCTGTGCCCGCACGTCGTCAAGCACCTCCTTCAGGTTGGGACCTGCAACGTAGTCCATCACCAAGTAGTCGCGGCCATCCTCGGAGAAGTAGTCGAAGACCTTTGGTAGATTGGGGTGATCCAGGTTCGCCAGGGCAATAGCTTCTCTATGGAACTGCTGCCGGAGCTGTTCCTGGGCAGCGGAGTCCGTGTCAGGCGCGTATTGTACCTCCTTCAGCGCGAAGTGCTTCTCTTTGAGATGCAGGTCTTCGGTGAGGTAGACCGCTCCCATACCGCCAAGCCCGATGAGCTCCACGACCCTATAGCGATCTTGCAGGACCGTCTTCGGGGACAGGGGGGTAGTCAAGCTCTCTTTCCGCCTTTCGTATGGGGGATCGGAGATGCGACAAGTGTCGCTATCATCTCGCGTTCCCCGCTCAATGATATTCAGTTTGCGGGCGGCTGTCAAGAATAGGATGGGAGTCAGCTGATGGAGCACAGAGCGCCAAGGCTTCTGATGCAAGGCGGGCAACTGAAGGGCAGTGAATTCGTGCTCACCGAGGAGTCCACATCCATTGGTCGTGCGCTGGACTCTGATATCGTGGTTGATGATCGCTTGGCGTCCAGGCGCCACGCTTGCGTGTACAGAGAGCACGGCCAGTACGTAATCAGCGACTGCGGGAGTCGCAACGGTACCTTTCTCAATGGACAACGCATCTCAGAGCCGCATGTCTTGCGGGACGGCGATGAGCTGCAGATAGGCCTGGAATTCAAAGCTGTGTACGTCGACCCTGAAGCGACCGGAGCTCTGGTGACGGAGGCTGTCGTACGGGGCAGAGGATTGTGGATAGACCAGGATAGGCGAGAGGTCTGGGTGCAGGGAAAGAGGCTGGCTCCCCCGGTGTCTAAGGCGCAATTCGGGTTATTGGCCTTGCTTCGACAGGAACCGGGCCGCGTGTATAGCCGCGACGAGATCGTCAGGGCCACCTGGCCGGAGGATGCGAGTCAAGGCGTGTCGGATGAGACGATTGACGCCCTGGTCGGGCGACTGCGACGCCGCATCGCCGCTTTGGATCCCCATCATCAGTACATCGTCACTGTGAGGGGACATGGCTTCAAGTTCGTGCAGGCTGGGGAGGGGGAGCGATCCCCGGCAAGCTCCGGTAGACAGGTCTAGTCCGTCCGAGGGTGTACGGGCTGGTTCCAAGCGCTGGGGTGGTTCCAGTCATCGGCTTTCCACGGCACGTTGGCTGGAGTGACGAGAGGAAGTACCTCACGGAACAGCTCCAGACGCTCCGCTGCGTTGAGAGGTACGAAGTCCTTCGCGATTTGCAGGTCTCTCCGCAGTTGATCCATGGTGGAGCAGCCCACGATGGTCGTGCTCACCGGAAGCCCCAGCGTGTAACGCAATGCCTTCTCATACACGTGCTCTAGCTTCCCCAAGGCGAAGACCTTCATGGCAATGGTGGCGACTCCCTTGGCGTGCGCGACGGGGAGGAACTGCTCGACGAAGCTATATACGAAATGGTCCAGCACCGAGGCAGCGATCAGCACGCTGTCGAAGGGGAATCTGCGCAGAGCCTCGATCTGCACCTGGGGGTCGGTATGTCCGCTAATGCTGGCGTAGCGCACCATGCCTTGCTCACGGGCCTCTATCATAGCCAGGATAGCTCCATCGCGTGCAAAACACTTGTCCAGTTCATCGATGCTCCACACGTTGTGCAGACGCCATTCGTCAACGTGGTCGGTACGTAGCCGGGCCAGACTGTCGTCGAGTTGCCGAAGCGCACCGTCCCTGGTGCGATCCCAGGCCTTGGTGGCAATCCACATCTCCTGACGACGGTGCTGTGCGACTTTTCCGACACGCTCTTCCGATTGGCCGTAGGAGTAGATCCAAGCGGTGTCGAAGTAGCGGACGCCCTGATCTAGCGCTTCATTCAGGATCTTGATGGCCTGTTCCTCGCTGCAATTGTGCTCGTCGACGATGCGCTGGGCGCCGAAGCTCAGGATGGGGAAGTCCGCCCCGGTGCTGCCGAATGGTCGAGTCTCCATCGTAGTTCACGCTCCTTTCCGTGTTCTGGACATGACTTGGAGTTGGCATTGGGCCCCAAACAAGGCGCAACTACGGCTACGGTGAGCAGCCCTTGCCCACTTCAGCCAACGCGTACGACTACCATGCGAATCGCCGACGCGGCGCTAACCCCCCACACGTGATGTCAGCCTTGGGCGCCTGATACCGCTCAGAGAGCAAATTCGGCGACCACGAACGTGTGGTCAGAAGGCTTCTTCGCCCTGCGTGCGTCGACGTCGATCCAGGCACCGATCGATTTCCTGGCCAGCGGCTCCGTGGCCCAGATGTGGTCCACCCGCCACCCCATGTCTCTTTCCAGGGCATTGGGCACCCGGTAGTCCCAGTAGGTGTATTGACCCGGTTCGTCGGGGTGATGCAGTCGAAACACATCCACAAAGCCCCACTCGCGTGTCTTCTCCAGGGCTTGGCGAGCGTCCGGGTGAAAATCGACGTGCTTTTCCAGGCGCTTTGGATCGTACACATCCAGGGGCTCAGGCGCGACATTGAAATCGCCTACCCACAACAGGAGGTCTTGGGGTGTATAGTGACGATCGAAGAAGGCTTTCAGACGATGGAGCCAATGGAGCTTGTACTGGAAGTGCGGTGAGTCAACGGTACGTCCCTGGGGTATGTAGGTGTTGACCAAGGCTACACCTGCGACGGCGACCCGAGCCAGTCGTGGCTCGTCCGGATCCTCTCCGTCGTCCAGTCCATAGGCGACTTGTCCAAGCTCTTCCCGGCTCAGCACTGCCACGCCAGCGTGGGCCTTCTGGCCTCGGAATCGCGCCTGGTACGCCAATTCCCGGAAGGCCTCCCCAGGGAATTCAGAGTCCTGGGTTTTGGTCTCCTGTAGACACAAGATGTGCGGTTCCTCTGCACGAAGCCAATCCAGCACAAGCTCCAGGCGCGCTCGAATGGAGTTGCAATTGTAGGTAGCCACTTTGAGGACTTCGGGAGACATGTGCACCTCGCTTCCGCGTGTGTTCCCCTGAGAAGCTCAGTTGCTTGAAGACTCGGGAGACTGGCCCAGTCTCTGGGGATCGACCTGTCAACAGCCTGGCTCGCCGGGGTGTCCGCAGCAGCTGCTACCGGTGCGGATCTTGAGCCAGTTGTTGCGTACCAGCAATCCCAGTTTGCGGTGCCAGGGCATCGGTACTTGCATGTTCGTCAAGAATGCGGAGAAACTGGGTCTTCGACTCATCGCCGTCTATCTCCTTTTGCCCGCTGCATGGCCCAAATAGAGGCACCGCCACAGCGGGAGCATGAGGCAGGTATGTGTCAGTGTGCCGTTACCCCGCCATCGACGAGCAGAATAGAACCCGTCATGTACGAAGACTCATCGGATGCCAGGAAAAGGATCGCACTCGCTATTTCCTTCGGGTGCCCAAAGCGCTTCATCAGGGTCTTGTCCAGGATTCTGAGTCTCTCCTTCTCCGGATCGCTGGACCCGTGGATAGTGGCCTCCAAGAGGGGGGTGGCAACCGGCCCCGGGCAAACACAGTTGACGCGGATTCCATCTGCTGCGTGGTCCACGGCCATGGCCTTGGTCAATTGTACCACACCCCCTTTGGTAGCACAGTAGGCTGCGATTTCCGATCCTCCCACCACACCCAGTTCCGACCCCACATTGACGATGACTCCGCCGCCCTGACGCTGCATGGCAGGGATGGCCGCGCGCGAGCACAGGAAAACACCCTTCAGGTTCACGTCCATCAGCCGATCCCACTCTGCTTCGGTGGTGTCAGTGATCCTCTTGGGTAGTTCAACTCCCGCGTTGTTCACCAGCACGTCCAAATGACCGTAGGCGGAGAGTGTCTGCTCTAGGAGTGCCTCAACCTGTGATGCGTTGGAGACGTCAGTTTGCACAAAGTGAGCCTGCGCGCCGGTGCCAACCAGCTCGTTTGCGGCCGGGCTGGCATCCTTGATATCAGCAAGGACGACGGTGGCGCCCTCGGCTGCGAAGCGACGCGCTGTGGCAAGCCCTATTCCAGACTGTGCACCTGTGATGATGGAGACCTTCTGTTTCATTCGCATCTGCTGAACCTCCCGATGGTTGGCATGGAGAGCGGGCTCAGGTATGAGCGCTCACTCCTCCGCATTCGAGCCAGCGTGGGTGGCCTGTGGCCAGATGGATGTTGCTGGTATGACGCTCGATCGGCGGGTCAAGTCGATGTCCGGAGCTCTTGGAAGGCTTTGGCTCTATAAGTGCCTTCAGCGTCCAAGTCTATGGCGCGGTGATACGCCCAGCTGGCCGTTGTGTGGTCTCCAAGCTGATCGCACACTACGCCCAGATGGTAGTAAGCCCGCGCGTAGTCCCGGTCGAGGTCCAGGGCTCGCTCCAGAGCGAGCCTGGCGGCAGACAAGTTGCCGGCCAGGTAGTTGGCCCACCCCAGCAGGTCCTGCGCCTCGGGGTCGTCTGGCGACAGGGCGGCGCTCTGCCTCGCAGCATCAAGGCCGTTGCGCGGGTTGGGGAGCACATCGACGTAGAACCGTGCCAGAAGCAGCCGAAAACCTGGCTCCTCCGGGGCCACAGCGACAGCCGCCCGGTACCACTCTCCGGCAGCCAAGTACTGGCCCATGAGTTGGTATGTGGCCGCGATTTCGGCATAGACCGCCCCGTTGGCCGGGTCAAGGTGCAGAGAGCGCTTGAAGTCCCACAGGGATGTGGGCAAGTATCCATCTGCCCGATGAAACAGCCCCAGGAAATAGTAGCCGAGAGGGTTCTTGGGGTCCACCTGGCAGACTTCGCGCAGGATGTTCCGCGCCGCGGCCAACTGGCCCGTGGAGAATAGGGCGAATCCTGCATACGCACGAGCGGTGTGATTGTCTGGCTGTAGAGCAAGCAGCCGGTCCAGTTGTCTGAGAGCCAACCCTGGCTGCTCACACCGTAGTAATGCGTGCGCGAGACGCGCGGACTCCTGGGCATCATCTTGAGAGTGACCCAGGTCTGCCAAGACATCGAGCATGTCACGAGCTCGTGTCGCCAGTGTCGGGTCGGCACCTTCGGCAGCGATCGCCAAATGCTCGGCCGCTAGCGTCCGCTCGTCGGCAGCGCGCATCAGTCCCAAGAGGTAGTGAGCGCCCTGGTGATCTCTCTCGTGTATGAGAACCCGCTGCAAGTCATCTGCAGCCTCCGCGAAGTCGGACGACTCGAGATGGGTCTGCGCCAGTCGGTACAGGGCATGCGTGTCGCGGGAGTTCAGAGCTAGGGCCGCCTCCCACAGCTCGACGGCGGTCAGGCTATCACCCTCGTGAAGAGACACCTCGGCCAAACCATCCAGCGCGCGTGGTTCGCTCTCGTCGAGCCTTCTCGCGAAGGAGAACTGCGTCTTCGCTTCATCAAACCTCCCTTGGGCAAGGAATATCTCGCCCAAGCGCACGTGGGGTGCTGCCCACTGCGGTCTGATGGTGGCCAATTGGGTGTATACCTCGATGGCCTGGCCGTATTCCTTCTGCGCCTGGAAGTGCTCGGCCCTGCTGAGCATTAGGGTGGGGACTGCACTGCTCCTCGCTCCCGCAACAGACGCGATGAGGGCCGCACAAACCAAGAGGAATCTGACCAAAACACTAAGCTTCATGTGAGGAAGAGTGTGGCTCCGCGCGAGAGAATCACTGGAAGGGCCCCAGGGTTGAGCGACCAGGATCGCAGCGGCCCCGTCAGAATGAACTCAGCTGCTAACGATGAGATCCGTCACGCGCTCGACGCGTCAGCGTTCCCTACGTCGTAGCAACCTCCACTCCCGAAATGCGAGGCCAGCCGAAGCAATCACCGCCAGGATCAAGAGAGCGGTTATGGCATAGGGGAGGGAAGAGCGCTCCCCTCGCGTGATCTCGAAGGCATCGATGGCTATCTGGTTGCCTTCCGACGCCAGGTTTGCCCGTTCGAGCACCGTCAACACGAGCGTATGCTCTACGTCATCGGCTTGATAGACCAGGGGGACGCGACGCTGCCACTGGCGTACCGGACTGAACAGGTCTACGTAGGATTGCCCCTGGCCATTCCTCGGCAGGTTGTCCACAGTGTGCCCGTCCAAGGATACTCCCAGGCGCCCACCCTCGGGTCCGATCGATGCAATCAGGTCGGCATTCTCTCCGACGAACGTCAGAGTCACCGCGGAGCCCTCTGCTTCGCTCAAGATATGCGCTTGGGCGCTCGCTTGAGGGTCGATCAGCGGCTGCCATTCTCCATCGAAAACGAGAGCAGGATTTGTTTCCTGATAGTAGCCGGGGCCAAGCGGCTCCTGCAAACCCTGTGCTGCCTGCTCGACCGCGTAGTAGACCAGACGCGGTGTGAAGTCGACATCCACCATGCGGAAGTAGTAGTCCGATCTGTCAGGGGAGATGTTGCCTACCTGCCTGAAGTACCAGATATTGAACACCCCTGCCCAAGGCCAATGCTCCTGGGCGTACTCGACCCCCCCAACCGTGTATTGAGCCTGCTCCTCTTCGCTGACGCGCTGCCAGATCAGCTGCTCTTCCCCGAAGTCTTCGGGCGAGGCGTTCCACCCGTACTCGTTGAACCATACCGGCTTGTCAGCATCTCCGTATTGCTCCATCACGTCCCGCAGGAATAGCACCCTCTGGAAGTTCAGGACTCGGGGCTGGGCTGGCTCCTCCGGTGGGCTGCCAAGCCCGAAGGCGTTCGCGGACAGAATGTCGAAGTAGTCCTTGGCTCCTGCCTTGTACATCTCATCCAGATAGTCGATCTCGTTCATGCTGATCCACTTACCTGGCTCTGGGTGCTCTTGACCAAGGGTGATAGCCAGAGGGGCACTCAGTACGTAGACGTTCGGGTCTGCCTGCTTGGCACGCTGGTAGGCCACGCGCAGCAGGGCGACGTAGTCTTCCGGGTCCACTGGCCTATTTCCCCACTCCGGAAAAATGTTTGGCTCATTCCAGATCTGGACGTACCTGATCCTGCCGCGATACCGATCTACGAACGCATAGACGAAATCACCGTAGTCCTCGAAGTTGTCAGGAGGACGTTCCTTGTAGGTGTTGTCCTCTCGTGTCCAGTCTGGAGGGCGATCAAGGCGGGCGACTATCTGGAGGCCGTACTCCTCACACAGGTCCACTATTCGATCATACTTCTCCCAGCTGCTGCGCCTGGTGCGCTCGTCGAAGTACTCCCCTTTCTGAACCGGCTCTATCTCCTCCCACGCGAACTGCTGCTTGACCCAGCCCAGATGTGCCTCTTGGGCCATCTTGAGGGTTTTTCTGAGCTTCCATTCCTCCACCTCGCGATCGAGGAACATGTTGGCCCCAAATGGGTTGACGTCAGTGTTGGGGACGAGGTGAGGTGCCCGGTAGCCCGAAACAGTGGTTCTAGCCGACAAGGCGAGGGGCAGAACGAGGTTTGCCAGCGCGGCGCCCGCCACGACGAGACACAGGACCAGAAGCCAAAGCCTCGCCTGAGATCTGACCCTTGAGAAGCGCAACATGCCTCCGTCAAAAGAGGCACAGCAAGTGTGCCTATTGGCTGGCAATTATAGGTGAGCCCAACCCGATTGTCAAATGGGACCCGCTCTGATACAATTCAGGACAGAGAGCGCAGGATGGAGATAGTGACTTCGCACGAGAACACCGATTTCGACGGGTTGGCATCCATGCTCGGCGCAGTCAAGCTGTACCCCAAGGCCATCCCCGTTCTTCCCCAACGATTGAATCGTAATCTTCAAGACTTCCTTGCTCTGTATGGCGACGAGTTTCCCTTCGCTCGGCGTGAGGACATTCCGCGAGGCCGCATCAGACTCATGATTGTCGTCGACACGCAGAGTATTCCCTCTCTGAAGGGTTTGTCCGATGAGACGGAGGTACGATTCATAGATCATCACCCGTTGGAAAGGGAGTTGGGGTCGCGAATGACTTTCCACAGTGGAGATGTGGGCTCGACGACTACTCTCCTGGTGGAGCAGATCTTCCAGTCTCACATCAACGTGTCTCCGGTGGAGTCCACCCTGCTGCTTCTAGGTATCTACGAGGACACGGGTTCCCTCAGCTACCCGGGCACGAAAGCCTTGGACGCCCGTTGTGCAGCTTGGCTGCTTGAGCAGGGAGCCAACCTGGAGGTGGTCAACGAGTTCCTCCATAGGCCTCTTAGTGAGAGCCAGCGGCAGCTGTACCGTACGCTGGTGGAGGCAGCGGAGTTCCATGAGTTTTCGGGGCACACCGTGGTCGTCGCTGTGGCCGGTGCTGAGGATTATCTTGAGGAAATCTCCACGCTGGCCCACAAGCTGAGAGATCTGTATGAGCCCTCGGCGCTGTTCCTCATCGTGGACCTGGAGGCCAATGTCCAGATGGTGGCGCGAAGCAGCTCCGACGCCATTGACGTGGCGAAGATAACGCGCCATTTCGGGGGCGGAGGTCACAGCAAGGCCGCCGCTGCGCTCATCAGAGACAGGACCGTGGCCGAGACGCGAGAGCAGCTCCTAAGAGTCCTGGAGAGCGAGGTACGGCCCTCGACCACGGTAGCCGACCTCATGTCCCACGGCGTCTACACCCTGTCGCCAGACACCTCGGTAGCGGAGGCGGCGCAGGTAATGCGTTGGTATGGGCACGAAGGGTTCCCGGTCGTGGCAGAGCACGGCAGAGTGCTAGGCATGTTGACGCGCCGGGAGATCGATAAGGCCCTTCAGTATGAAAGGGGAGATGCTGCGATCAGCCACTACATGCGGAAGGGGGAGATCGTGGTGGCGCCGTCGGACCCTGTCGAGCATTTGCAGGACGTGATGATACAGCACGACGTGGGCCAGGTGGCAGTAGTCGAGGATGGTGAGATCGTTGGCATAGTCACCAGGACTGATCTCATCAAGCTCTGGTCGAAACCTAGCGTTCCAGAGCCTTCGGGCCACCTGGCGGAGCAAGTGCGAAGTGCATTGCCCCCTTCGGTCTTGGATCTGCTGCTGAGGGCCAGTGGGCTTGCCAGTGAGATGGGCTTCTCGCTCTACGTGGTGGGAGGCTTCGTGCGAGACCTCCTCCTGGGCAAGCCACACCTGGACCTGGACATTGTGGTCGAGGGCGATGCCATCGCCCTGGCGAGACGGCTCTCGGAAGCGGTCGGAGGGCGCGTGCACAGCCATTTTCGCTTCGGCACAGCGAAGCTGATCTTTGACAGCGAGAACGCGGCCTTCCCCTTCGTCGATTTTACCACTGCTCGACGGGAGTTCTATGAGTACTCAACAGCCTTGCCTCAGGTGGAGCGCAGCTCGATCAAGCAGGATCTCTATCGACGGGACTTCACCATCAATACCATGGCCATCAGTCTGAACGAAGACACCTTTGGGGAACTACTGGATTTCTACGGTGGTGAGCGGGACCTGAGGGAGGGATTGGTCCGCGTGCTCCATAACCTGAGTTTCATAGAAGATCCCATTCGTATGCTGCGGGCTGTACGTTTGGAGCAAAGACTCGGGTTTCGAATGGAGGAGATGACCGAGGAGCTGATCTCAGATGCGCTGGAGTGGCTCGACAGGGTTGGAGGTGAGCGAATACGCCAGGAGCTGTACGCCGTATTCGAGGAGGACGAACCGGGGAAACCGTTGCGGCGCCTGTCCAGGTTGGGGATACTGCAGCAGATATCCCCGCTCCTGGCTTGGGATGACTGGTTGGAGCAGCGTGTGGTGGATTTCCATAGGGCGGCAAGCTACTGGCAAGGCCAGGCATCGGTTCAGCCATCCCGGGGGGCAGATTCCCGCCTTCCCACGGTGGCAATGATCTACCTGGCCCTCCTGAGCCTCAGGGCAACGGAGGAGGAGGTGCTCAAACTCGCGATTCGGCTCAGGCTGCCCAAGGACGACACACAGTTCCTCATTGAGGCCAGGCAATTGAGTTCGCCGTTGTCATCGTTGGCGCAGAAGGATCTATCTCGGAGTGGCATCTATCGCTTGCTTGCACCGCATGCCGAGCCGGTGATCTTCCTTTGCTGGCTGGCTTCCGAAGATGATCTGGTGAAGGGGTGGCTCGAGTTGTATCACAGCGAACTAAGCTTGGTGAAGACGGTGATTGATGGCGCCTATCTGAGAAGCATGGGGCTCCCGCCCGGACCCCTGTACACACAGATACTGAGCGAACTCCGAGATGCCAGGCTGGATAGGAGGGTCAGCACACTCGAGGATGAGAAGGAAGAAGTGCAGCGGATCATCTCCAGAACGGACACAAGCAGCAAGTAGAGGTGGCTAGGTTACGATGGTGACGGATGAAGCGAGACGCCCTGAGAACGTGACAAAGTCATTCAGACAACTGGATCTGTACCATCATTCGCTCAGAAATCTGGGTGAGAAGCTGGTCCTGCAAGCTCGAGACGAGGGCGCTGGCCCCCCTGCTGAGCTGCTTGAGAAATCCCTCCAACTGGCCCTGGATTGCTCTGAGCTCATCCAAGGCCTGGAGAGCCTATTGGACAGCGAAGACACCGCTACAGCGGGCTCGGCGGGTCAGCGTGTGGATCAGGCCATTCGGAGGGCCACCAGGGCGGCCACGCCAACTCTTCATATGGTGAACATCTGGCGCGTGGTGGAAGCCAGCGACGAGTTTCTGTCATCACTCGCTCCCAAGTATGGGTACACCAGGTTGACGACGGTACTGGAGGGGGAACTCACTGAGGGGGAGGAAACCAAGGGCGACCAACTAGCCGAGTTGTTCGAGGAGTATGGGGATGCCATGGCGACGACGCCTGGTGGCACCGGACAACCGGGTCCACCATTCATGTTCGGAATCCTTCGCTGGCGTGGTACCCAGTTGTTCTATGTGGAGCGAGTGGAGGATGGCGCACGCTGGATCGAACTGGACCCTAACCAAGAACCGCAAGTAACGGGTCAGGAGGCCAGTGGCACAGAGCTCGCTCAAGCCCGCACGATAGAAGGCCATCAGATCGAGTTGATACTCGACTTGGAGACAGATGAGAACGAGGTGGACGACTACATTCGTAGCCAGAGAGGGTTCGAATACTACGTCTCTGGTTATCAGGTGGTCGCTGAGAAGCAGGGCCGGGGCGGCCGCCAAGGACGACGACGCTAGAGATCTCGCCGCACCTCTGTCGATAGCCTGAGCGGTCGTTCGTCAGACACCCTCTTCGCGGTTTGCCTCCGACTTCCCCAGTTGAGCTAAGGCCGATGCCTGGACCTCCCTGAAGGCTTGCTCGAGATAGGGGTAGACCATCCAGATTGTGCCCCCACTGGCAAGCAGACCACTGATGGTGCGCAACTGCCACGTACTGGAGCGAAGACCAAGGAGCTGTGTGACGCCATCGAGCAAGAGTGGTGCTATGAGGATGAGCCATACCGGGATGGGAAGTGGTCTCACTCTGTCCCTCACCATGGCGAACACCACTCCCGCTAGGCAGGCGCCACCATAAAGAGCGAGGTCTCGCTCGCAGAGGCCTACCTGGAAGCGTCCTATGAAGTAGGAGCGAGAAGGCATCTGGTGACACAGGAACTGGTAGACGAAGTAGATTGTGTTGGCCGATCTGGTCCAGCCCCACGACATCAGCAGAGGAGCCAGGACCGGAAGACCGGCGTACAGGCCAAAAACCAGGTTGAACAGTAGGAGCCAATGTCGCGAAAGCCACAATATGAACCTGTCGATGGCCGCCACCGCAGTGCGTGCCTTCTTTGAGAGTTGTGCGTTAGTCACGGGAAGTCCTCTCCGTGGCGAGCCGAGTGTGGGACAGGGTGCCGGCTGGCCATGGGCTCACTCCTCGAGTACGTACTCGAAAGTCAGGATGGAGAGCACGAAAAACACCACGTCGCAGGCCACCAGGAGGCGAATCCAGCCTGCGGCGGCAGCAACGCTGTCCTGCGTAAGAACGATTCCGGTGGCCTTGGCAGCGGCGACAATCAATGGCACCGAGACGGGCAGCAGCAGGATTGGCAGCAAGACCTCTCGTGCTCTCGTGCCCACGGTCATGGCAGAAAAAAGGGTGCCAGCAGCGACGAATCCTACTGTGCCCAGGAGGATGATCAGCACCAGAGGCCAGGGGAAGCCGCTCATGTTATAGAGAACCCAGAACAAGGGCACGACGATGGCCTCCACTATGGATAGAAAGATGAGATTGCCCAACATCTTGGCCACGTAGATGCCACTTCTATCGAGCGGCGCCAGCATCAGGCCTTGCAGAGAGTTACGATCCTTCTCCAGGGCAAAGGACCGGTTGAGGCCCAGGATACCGGCAAAGGTGAAGGCCACCCAGAGCAAGCCAGGAGCGAGTTCTTTCATTTCGGCAGCCTTCCGGTCGAAAGTGAAATTGAAGACCACGGTCACCAGGAGGGCAAAAACCAGCATGGAGCTAAGCATCTCCCGGGTGCGCAGTTCGGCCAGCAGGTCTTTCCACAGAATGACCGCCACCTTAGTGAGGTACGCTTTCAACGTCGTGCTCCAACCGCGTCTCGGTAGGCAGCGCTCAGTGCCTCCCGGGTCAGGGGCCCTTCGGTCGCCTCATAGACGATGAGCCCTTCCGCCAGAATAGCCAGTCGCGATCCGGCGTTCGCGGCCGTGGCCAGGTTGTGTGTCGTCATCAGTACCGTCTGACCAGCGTGCGACAGGTCTTCAAGCGTCTGGTCCAGCATCTCTTGCGCCCCTACGTCCAACCCCGTGTGGGGTTCGTCCAGCAGTACCACGGACGGACGGTGCAGCAGCGCTCGACCGATGGCGAGACGCTGTCGCATGCCTCTGGAGAGAGTACGGACTGGATCATCACTGCGGTGTGCCAGTCCTAGACGGTCCAGCGTTTCCTCGACTCTGTGGCGAAGGTCGGCAACATCGTACATGCGCCCGTAGAAGAGCAGGTTCTCCGCCGCACTGAGGTTGCCATAGAGCAAGGTTTCGTGCGAGACGAAGCCTATTGCCCGTCGAGCCTCCTCGGGGCTCTTGGCCAGGTCCCGACCCAGCAGAAGGACTCTGCCCCCTGATGGCTTACTGAGCCCTGCCAGGCAGCGAAGCAGCGTGGTCTTGCCCGCGCCATTGGGGCCGATGATGGTCAGCGACTCACCGCGGTCCAGCTTCAGATTCACACCACGAAGAGCACGGTGCTGTCCAAAGACCTTGGTTAGGTTTTCCGCCTCGATTTCAATGGACATGCTTACCTGCCGCCGCCCATGACACTGTAGGGCACAAAGGTTGACGTGGCAGTACAAACCTCGGGATCCCCCGGTGGACGACTCTGGACAAATTGACCCTGCCTACCTGTCGAGAAACCAGAAGCGCATGGATCTCTGCCATGCGCAGTGGTCACACAAAAAGACCACCCCAGTCTCTAGACGGCCGCTTCCACCTCCGCCAGGATCTGTTCGGGGGTGAAATGGCGCAGAACAATCGCCCCTGACGGACATGCCATGGCGCATGCCCCACAGCCTTTGCACAGAACCTGGTTGGCTGTCATCACGCCTCTTCGCTTGTCCAGGTTCAATGCCCCGTACACGCAGGCCTCCTCGCACAGCCCGCATCCAGAGCACAGCAGCGGGTCAACAGCACAGGTGACGGATTCCACCCTCACGTTGCCCAGGCAGAGCGGGATCAAGGCCGACGAAGCAGCTGCCTTGGCCTGAGCGATGGTGTCAGCGATGTCTTTGGGTCCCTGGCAGCAGCCGGCCAGGAATATGCCGTCAGTGGTGGTGTCAACGGGTCTCAGCTTGGGATGCAACTCCATGAAGAATCCATCCTCGGAGCGCGAGAGTTTCAAGAGCGTGCTGACGTCTTCGGCGTCGCTTCGTGGCACGAGGCCTGTAGCCAGCACCACCAGGTCGGCCTGAACCTCCACCGGCTTTCCTAGCAGCGTGTCCTCGGCTCTGACCACGAGTCTGTCGCCTCTCTTGTAGATCTCGGCCGGATTCCCTCTGCGGTAGAGGACCCTTTTCTCTCTGACCTGGTCATAGAACTCCTCAAAGCCCTTGCCGAACGCTCGCACATCCATGTAGAACACTGTGATCCGTGCGTCGGGGAGTTGCTCCCTCAGCAGGTGGGCCTGCTTCGCAGTGTACATGCAACACACGCGGGAGCAGTAGGGGTTGCCAACAGACCGGTCCCTGCTGCCCACACACTGAATGAACACCACGTCCTCGATATCCCCATCGCCAAGGGGGTTTCCTTCAGGGCTGGCGTACGAATTCGAGAGACGCTGCTCGAGTTCCGGCCCGGTGATCACTTTGTCGTACACCGCATACCCGAACTCAGGCTTTAGCGTGGCGTCGAAGGTATCGAAGCCAGTGGCCACGATGATTGCCCCCACCGTCAGGTCAGTAGAGCGCACACTGCCGGAGTCCGCTGAGTCGGTGTCGACCTGAACCTGGAAGTTGCCTATGAAGCCGTCCACCGCGGTCACACGCGAGGCGGTCAACACTTGAATGTTGGGGTGGGCCTGCACCCTCTCGATTAGCGCAGAGAGGAGTGCGTGGACATCCTCGAGGGTGGGGAAGGTCCTGGGGAATTCGGCAACGTGGCCCCCGAGGTTAGCTTCCTTCTCGACCAGGTAGGCCTGGTAGCCAGCGTCGGCGATGTCCAGAGCAGCCTGAAGACCGGCGATGCCTCCACCGATGACCAGTGCCGCCGGGGTCACCCCCGCGTCTCTCTCCTCCAGTGGCTGGAGAAGACAGGCCCTGGCAACAGCAGCAGAGACGACGCCCCTGGCCTTCTCCGTCGCGGATTCGCGGTCTGGGTGCACCCAAGAGCACTGTTCCCTGATATTAGCTATCTGGAGGAAGTAGGGATTGAGTCTTGCCTCTTGGATCGTCCTTCTGAAGGTCAGCTCGTGCATGCGAGGAGAACAGGAGGCGACCACTACGCGGTCCAGACTCAATTCGCGGATGTCGTTCTGGATCAGTTGCTGGCCAGGGTCCGAACACATGTAGACGTAGTCCCTGGCGACGGCCACGTCTGGCAGTTCTTTCGCGGCCCTCGCCAGCTCTTCAACGTCTACTGTGTGGGCGATGTTTATGCCACAGTGACAGATGTAGACACCGACCCTCGGTGCCATCTTTCCTCCTGCTGGGGTCACTTGGGCCTCAGATCACCTGGGCCACCAACTCCATAATGTCCAGCACCTGCACCTTCTCATCGTATCCCCCGGCCTTGGCGGCCAGTTCGAAGGTCAGCAAACAGAAGGGACAGGCGACCGCCATGACGTCAGCGCCCACGCTCAGCACCTCTTCGAATCGCGAGGTGGCCAGCTTCTCTTCGGGGTTGGTGCCTTCCCACCACATCCTTCCTCCGCCACCCTCGCAGCACAGACTTCGGTCCCTGTTGCGATCCATCTCGCGGAATTCCAGGCCGGGGATACTCCGGAGAATCCGGCGTGGCTCGTCGAACACACCATTCTGCTTTCCGAGGAAGCAGGGATCGTGGTAGGTGACCACCTTGTTCAGCTCCCCGGTGAAGGTGAGCCTTCCTCCTTCGATCAGCTCAGCAACGAATTGTGTGTAATGCTGGACCTTGATGTCCAAGCCTTCATACTCGTTCTTGAAGGTGTTGAAGCAGTGAGGAGAGGTAGTGACGATGTGCTGGACTCCGTAACCCTTGAAGAGCTCTCGCTGTTCCTCCACCATGTACTCGAACAGGCCTTCCTCTCCCACACGCCGGACCTCATTGCAGCAGCACTTTTCCTCCACTCCGAGGATGCCGAAGTCCACCTCTGCCTTCTGGAAAACCTTGACCAGCGCCTTGGCGACCTTCTGGGCACGATCATCGTAGGATGGAATGCAGCCCACGAAGTAAAGCGTGTCCGCGCCCTCGGAGATGTTCTTCACACCAAGACCCTCAGCCCAGTCCGCCCTTTCGTCCGGCGGCATCAACGAGGGGTTCCCGTGCCTGAAGACACTGGTCAGAGCATCTCTGATGGATGGTGGGATCACCCCTCCGTCAACCAGCGTGGTGCGCAGAGCGATGATCAGATCTGAGGGTTCTACCTCCTTGGGGCAGCGGAGGACGCATGTGCCGCAGGTCGTACAGTCCCACAGTTCCGCCATGCCATCGGGGCTGAGCTCGCCCTCGACCAGCGCTTGATAGACCAGCCGCCTGATGTTTAGAGTGGTCTTGAAGGACACGGGGCAGCCTCCAGTGCACTTGCCGCACTGGATGCAGCCCCAGAGGTCACAGCGCTCCAACAGACTCTGTTCGGCTTCCATTCTCTCCTTACTCCTCACCTGAGGCGAGTTGCGAACCCGATCGGGACATCAAAACGATAGCAGACGCTGCTGCTGCCTTCCCCTGAGCAACCGCGTCTGGGATGTCCTTTGGACCCTGACAGCATCCCGCCAGAAAGACTCCGTCTACATCGGTCTCTGTGGGTCGAAACTTGGGATGAGCTTCCTGGAAGAATCCGTCCTCGGATGACGATAGACCGAGCAACTGAGCCAGGGCTTGCGTGTCTGCTCGCGGCACGAGACCGATCGCCAGCACCACAAGGTCAGCCTCTACCTCCACCGGCTGACCTAGCAGAGTGTCTTCGGCCCTGACCACCAGGCGGTCCCCGCGTGCGTAGATCTCCGACGGATTGCCCCGGCGATACAGTACCTGCTCTTCCCTCACCCGATCGTAGAACTCCTCGAAGCCTTTGCCAAAGGCTCTAATGTCCATG